>Ga0157360_1000135_pt1 | contig 36680 bp, 28 predicted proteins | sample AttlaeALBM1_FD_111483 | JGI IMG/M metagenome (GOLD analysis project Ga0157360, IMG submission 111483) | Fungus gardens microbial communities from leaf cutter ant in Ribeirão Preto, State of São Paulo, Brazil - Atta laevigata ALBM1 | ecosystem: Host-associated > Fungi > Mycelium > Unclassified ...
AGATCCATCCCTGCCAGACAGCGTCTATGAGCCAGTGAACGTCCGTTTTCCAACCCTTGACACGCCTGCTCGAATGACATCGCATCGTCACGATGAATTGCCCCGGTGATATTCCCCAGCCGAAAGTCAATCAACTGTTTCGCGGTCGATTCACTTATTGTTCCGATATGAAGGATTCCGCAGTCGACAACCTCTACAGGAATATCAGCCTGTGCGGCGCAGACACTGACAGAGGCGCCGCCAGAAACAATGGTTTCAACCATCTGAGCTGTGACTTCGCTAGACGCAATCGAGACCCCTTCTGCCGCGATACCGTGGTCTCCACCGAATATAAGCAGGTGTGGCGCTTGGAGAAAATTACCTGCGGGTTGGAAGCCTAGCGGGACTTCTGCCGTTTGTTTTTTAGTACTGAGGTGTGCTCTCGCGCAGGCACATGAGACCAACAGAGCGGCCAAAGGCTCAAGAATGCCCAATGCACCCGGGGGCTTGGTCTTGTTATCAATAATATGCCAAATATGGGCGTGCTCTTTCTCCGGGATAAGAGTTGCCAAGGGGAGAACGCGATGTTCAATCCAGCACTCACCCTCCTGGCCTGTTCCTTCAGCAGAACATCCGTGTGCCTCGTTAGGCGTTTCATCTATAGGGGGGGGATTGGGCAACATGCTGAAAATTCACCGTGTAGTGTGGAAGATGCTAACCAGAACATTGGGAAACGATCGAAGCCTTGAAGGATAACGTCGGTAATGCCGGGAACGTGAATACATTTTTTTGGAAACAGGAACCTTCTGGAACGCTATGATCCTCATGTTGACGAATAATAGCAATCGGACTTTTTGCATGAGCAGGATTGACGCCACTCTTTTATTCCCCCTACGATACTCTTTTAGCTTCAGGGTGCCCTCACCTCGTGTTCATCGACATGAAAGGCTGAGGGATAATCGGGAAAGTGATGAAAATTCACTACTGTCCCCGCAACGGTAATCGAGTGCTCAACATTACACCACTGTGACGCATTGTTCGATCTGGTCCAACCCTTTGGTTGCATTATTATGACTGGCTTCGGCAATGCAAATGGGAAGGGGTGTTGAGCTGGGCATAGCCCGCCTCGTCAGTCCGGAGACCGGCCCTGATCCGAATTTATGTGTCAACGCACGGGCCGATGCGGGATGCATACATATTGCCATGGAACAGTCGTTGATTTCTGCCCTATCGAATGCATTTGGTGCAAAGGATGGCGTATATCAACGTGTGTGGGGTGCCTGCAAGCTTTCGCGATTGCGACCCCAGGTGATATGTCTGCGTTGTGTCTGGCTCGGCCTTGACTGATTTATCAAGGTGATGGTGATCAAGCCCATGAGCCAGTTTTCAACGTCCTCCTCCGATTGCGTCTGCCCCGAATCTGTTTCGGCTATACGTTATCCCTTTGTGGCCGTCGTAGGGCAGCGACTATTGAAACAAGCCTTGATCCTGGCAACGATCGATCCTCATCTAGGGGGCGTATTGATTCAGGGACCTCGAGGTATTGCCAAAACGACACTTTCTCGCGGTTTGGCTGACCTTCTTCCTGATGCATCGCTCCTCGGTGATAGCTCTGCATTTATTGAGCTTCCCCTCGGTACAACGGTAGACCGCCTGACGGGCTCCCTCGATCTTCAACAGGTTCTAAAACATCAGGAAGTTGCATTTACCCCGGGCCTTTTTCATAAAGCCCATGGCGGCGTACTTTATATTGATGAAGTGAATCTTCTAGACGATACTCTGGTTGATTTATTGCTCGATGTTGCAGCACAGGGTGTCAATCGCGTCGAGCGTGAGGGGGTGAGTCATGAACACCCTGCCCGCTTTGTTTTGATCGGGACAATGAATCCGGATGAAGGCGAGCTGCGACCACAATTGAGCGACCGCTTTGGCCTTTCCGTCACGCTTGAGAGCCATATATCCATTGATGAAAGGCTGGATATCGTTCAGCAGCGAATGGATTTCGATCAAGATCCCGAAGGTTTTATAGCCCGCCATCTGGCAAGCACACGTCAATTGAAAGAACGTATCTCCAATGCACGTGCTCGCTTGGCCACGCTGACAATCAACAAGACATTACAACGGGAGATTGCTCAACGTGCCATGAATGCCGGCGTGGAGGGCGTTCGTGCGGATATTGCCTGGCGCCGAGCGGCATTGGCCCATGCCGCTTTTGATGAGCGACATGACGTCACCCTCGCAGATGTCGATGCCGTAGAGCCTTTAGTGCTTGGGCACCGCGCAGGCCCTCTTCCACCTTCGTCTCCTTCCAGTGATAGTCAACATAGGGAGCGAATGTCATCCGGGTGTGAAAAATCGGCCGCAAGCTCAACACATGATTCCTCATCGACAGAATCTTACGCGGGCAGTGCTAACCAAAATAACGCGCACACGATTTCCAGCGCTACTGACACGCGCCAAGGACATGAAGGTACAGCTTCCAAAACACAAAGTTCGTTGCTCTCTTCTTCATACAGCAAACCTCCACATGCTGGGGCTTTACAGGAAAAGCCCTCACAGGCGCATTCATCCCTGTTTGGAGCGACAACATCCAGAGCTGTATCAGCCAGAACGGCATCGGAAAGACGTCATCAGCGCCCAACATCCGTAGATGCCTCACAAGATGCTGTTAATACTGAACATGCAGTAAATTCCCAGCCATCACCGCCCTTGGAGCGTGCTGATAAGCCCTTACAGCAGCCCGCATATGATGAGGGTACTTCAACGCATTCTTTGCCTTCCGCTGGTCCTGTAAGACATGAAGGAGAAGATGCTTATTCACCTAACGATACCGGATCACAGCCGACGCCATCGGGGACAGAAGCTGATAATTCCCCTGCTCCGGCAGGTATCATTCAACTGCGTCATTCTCCACTAAACGAATGCGAGCATAAATACCAGCATACGGGACAATTCCGCTCGACCATGGCGATTCCTCCCTCTCCATTGCATTCTCATGGGGCACGCAAGGCGAGACATCGTGCCGAATCGAGGTTCGCGAAAGCGCTGACAACACAAATTGACTGGTTTGCGACGTTGAGCGATCGCCGAAATCATATTATTCAGGCAAATAGGGCTAAAGAAATTCAGGCAAATAGGGCTAAAGAAAATACGTTCGCGTCCGATATATCTATCGATCATATTTCGTATCAACACCAAGCTTCAAAAATACCCTTTATGACGCTGGTAATGTTGGATATTTCTGCTTCAACCCTAAACCGTTCAGCCATTGATCTTGCTGCTCAGGCAGTGTTGCGTATTGCGGGCGAAGCAAGGCATCTCGGTCATCAATTTGCCCTGTTGGCCTTTGGCATGGGGGAGTGTCGTTGGATATGCCGTGCGCGGCGTGTCCCTGCAGAGTTACGTGCCTACCTGAAACAACAAAGAGTGGGCGGGGGTACCCCATTGGCAGAGGCCTTGCAATTGGGACGCCGGTTTCTTCATCAACGGCAACAACAATGTATAGGGCTCGAGAGCCATAGCTGGCTGATTACTGATGGGCGTGCGACCCATGCGCCGAATATTCCCCCATGGCCGTCAGCACTGGACATTATCGATACAGAGCAGGGCCGCGTACGGATGAGAAGAGCCAATAGGTGGGCCACACAATTGGGGGCACGTTGTTGTTCATTGGAGCAATTCTTGACATCAAGTCACGTTACTGGGCAACACGGTATCGCTGACGCAAATTGACATACTGAAAGACCTATAGCGGCAATCAGGAAGCTAAACAGCTTGATGGCTAGTACGAAAACGTGAGTCCCTCCCATTATTTTTAACAGGAACAAGACAATGACGACCATTGATACGGCGACAGCTACCGCCATTGATACCGACTCAGCAACAAAAGACGAGCGCTATCAACGTCGTATGCAGGCTAAAAAGCGTGTCGTCGATGAGCGTATTGCCCATGCCCAGCAAGAACGTGGGGTACTGATTCTGTTGAAAGGTAATGGCAAAGGCAAAAGCAGCTCTGCTTTCGGCACATTGGCAAGAACGCTGGGTCATGGTCAGCGCGCTGGCATTATTCAATTTATCAAAGGGCGCCGAGAGACAGGTGAACACCTTTTTTTCGCCGAACATCCCCAGGTTGATTTTCATGTAATGGGCCATGGATTCAGCTGGGAGACGCAGGATAAAGCCAAGGACCGTACCGCAGCCCGGGAGGCATGGGCCATCGCAGAAAAACTGTTGTCGGACCCCGCTTATCATCTATTGGTATTCGATGAGCTCTCCTACATGTTGAAGTACGGCCACTTAACGCCCACAGAGGTGGTCACTGCCCTACAGGCTCGGCCTACACTCCAAAACGTCATTATTACCGGGCGAACCATGGATACTGCATTGACTGACATCGCTGATACCATTAGCCACGTTCATGATGAAAAGCATGCCTTTCGCCAAGGGGTAAAAGCACAGGCAGGCATTGAATTCTAATGAATCAGCCTCGTTATTGTCCTGCGCTATTTATCTCTGCGCCTGCATCGGGTCAGGGGAAGACAACTGTGACCGCTGCATTGGCCCGTTACCATGCTGATCAGGGGCGTACTGTTCGTGTTTTCAAGATCGGGCCCGATTACCTGGACCCGTTGATTCTCCAACATGCCTCGGGGTGGGACGTTGAGCCACTGGACTTATGGATGATGGGAGAATCCGGTTGTCGCGAGGCTCTCTATAATGCAGCACAGCATGCCGATCTGATTCTAATTGAAGGCGCCATGGGCCTTTTTGATGGAACACCCAGCAGTGCCGATGTGGCGATACGTTTCGGCATACCGGTCGTTGCTGTTATCAATGTGAAAGGAATGGCACAAAGCGTGGCTGCCCTTGCCTATGGGCTTACTCATTTCTGCGATGATATTGATATTGCCGGTGTCGTGGCCAATCAGACAGGAAGTCCACGGCATGCTGCCTTGATCAAAGAGGCACTCTCCGGGCAGGCGCCTCTACTGGCTACCCTTCCAAGAGAAGACTCATTAACGTTACCTGCACGGCACCTCGGCCTGATACCTCCGGATGAAGCACATTCGCTGGATGCTCAGATAGAGGCAGCATCCGATTTGCTGGCAAATTCGCCATTGGCAGCACTACCGCAAGCGGTTGTCTTTCATGCCAGTGAGAGGGTAGAACCGATACCCCCTCTGCTTGAAGGGATACGTATAGCCATTGCGTGTGATGCCGCATTTAGCTTTATCTATCCTGCCAATATCCGCTTATTGGAAAAGATGGGGGCAACGCTGCGCTATTTTTCACCTCTGAAAGATACGCAGTTACCGAAAGCTGACGCATTGTGGTTTCCGGGGGGGTATCCCGAATTACACCTTGATGCTTTAGCGGCGAATACAGCATTGGCAGCCGAGATACATCGCTTCCATCAAACGGGTAAACCGATATTGGCGGAATGCGGAGGAATGCTTTATTTGCTTGAATCATTGACCAGCCTGGAAGGAAAAAAATACCCGATGTTGAACCTGCTGCAAGGGTATGGGGAAATGCACACCCGCTCTGGCTGTCAGGGAATGCAAAGTGCACCGTTACCTGAAGGTGTCATTCGTGGGCATGCCCATCACCGCTCGCGCAGCTACGCCATGCCAGCGCCTATCGCTTATGGTCAGCGCCCTTCTCATCCGGCTCCCGGTGAGGAAATCTATCGGGAAAGGAATCTGACCGCCAGCTATATCCACCTGTTCTTTCCATCAAATCCCTACGCAGTCGCTCGGCTTTTCAGTTACGTCGATGAGCCGTCCACAGCGCACAAAACGGCAACGATCATCACCCACTTTTCCCGTGAGGATTGTGATGATTGACGGAATGAACATATGAGTATTACCGCCACCAAAAGTGTCGACCGAGAGAATTCAACAGCCTGTGTGTATGCCGTGGGAATTGGCTTTAGACATGCTTGCCCAATGGATGAAATGCGTCGGCTCATCGAGGAAGCGTTAGCAGAATTACATTTGCAACCTACTGACATTGCCTATGTGGCCACCAGTAGCCATAAAGCAGATTCACCATTAGTGGGCAACGTTGTTCGTCATTTTGGATGGATGCCCCGCTTCTTCAGCCGAAAGGTATTGGCTGAATTCAGTGAAAGAAAAGTTGCCTATCTGAGTCATTACTCCTTCAAGGCTCTCTGCCATGTGGGGGCGCCCAGTATCGCTGAGAGCGCCGCCCTGCTGGCGGTATCCGCAGAATACAGTGCGCGTAACGGGCGCGATCGGCCCTCCTCCAGTGATGAAGAGTTAACGTTGCCTTTGCAGCGTTCGCCCCATGCCACATTAGCCATTGCGAAAGCACGTGTAGTACCGAATAAAGATTCGTCGATTCATGTGCATTCCCCGGTATTCACTCCACCCTGAAGGCTTGCACTGCAAGCCATACATTTTTCAAGTATTCAACTCATCATTTCACATATAGGTCTTTGATTATGTCAACACCGACGCTTTCCAAAATTCCTGCCACAGTCATTACAGGTTTTCTAGGCAGTGGCAAAACCACGCTGATGTCTAACCTCCTGAAAAATGCGAATGGTAAACGTATTGCTGTCATTGTGAATGAGTTCGGTGAGTTGGATGTGGATGCTGAACTCTTGCGCAATTGCGGACACTGCGACCTAGACCATGGTGGGCAAAACGGTATTTACGAACTGGCTAATGGGTGTATTTGTTGCACTGTTGAGGAAGAGTTTCTACCCGTGATGTTGGAACTGGTAAAACGTCGGGATGAAATCGATCATATTCTGATCGAAACTTCCGGGTTGGCGTTGCCCAAGCCCTTGGTACAAGCCTTCAATTGGCCTGAAATCAAACGCTGGTGCACAGTGGATGCCGTCATTACTGTAGTGGACGGCGCAGCATTGAGCGAAGGCAAGGTCGCGCATAATGAAAGTGACATTGAAGCTCAACGGCGAGCGGATGACAGCCTTGACCATGATCCGACCTTGGCAGAATTGTTGGAGGATCAGCTGGATTCTGCCGATTTGGTCGTTGTTAGCAAGAGCGACCTCCTCTCCGAAGAGCAAAAAGAACATGTACGTCAACGTGTACAAGGGCACTTGTCTCCCCGCGTAAAACTCCTCTTCCTTGAAAACGGGGAATGTGATCCTGCTGCGCTTACCGGCCTTGGATTGGAAGCCGAGGCGCGTATTGAAAATGTGCATACCCACCATGATGATCATCACGCAGAAGGTCGCGAACATCATCATGCTCATGATGACTTTGATGGCGTTGTTGTTCGGTTGGGGCAAGTGAATCCCGAACAACTCAACAAACAACTGACTCACCTGCTGGAGACTCACAATATCTATCGTATCAAAGGGTTTGTTGATACCGGAAAGCCGATGCGCATGGTGGTCCATTGCGTGGGCAAACGATTGGACCATTACTTTGACCGCCCCTGGAAAACCGATGAAGCGCGTTTGACACGCCTTGTCTTGATTGGCCGTGACCTTGATCAAGCGAAGATCGAATCAAGCCTTGGTCATGCGGTCATCGACTCGTAAACAGGGTTCATAAACACGATACATGAATACCTAAACAACGTTTCACTTGGCACCCTTTACTGATTCGGATACTGATATGCACTTGTTTGCTGCCCAACCCGGAGGATTCAGTGATGCAGAAGGCATTATTGACCTTGACCAGAAACCGGCTCGACTGGTCGTTCTGTCAGCAGCAGATAGTGTATTGTCGTTGCTGGCTGCTCGCGCAGATCGGTTAGCGAGCCATTATCCCTCATTATGCCTGGCAAACTGGCTGAATTTAAAAAAACCGGCGGCCTTTGACCTATACGCAGATAAAGTGCTTGAGCGCTCTTCCAGGGAGGCGCCCAACGGTGTCGAGGTGGTTGTTTTGTCCCTTCTCGGTGGGGCCAGTTATTGGCGATATGGGCTGGATCAGCTGAAAGTATGGGCTAGCGAAGATACGCAACGTACGCTGATTATTGTTCCCGGAGAAGACTATGCAGACCCTGAGCTGCTTGCCTCTGGTACTGTCAGTATGGAAGTAGCCACACGAGTGTGGCGCTATTTGCGAGAAGGAGGGGCACAAAACGCTGATGCTTTCTTCACCTATTTGAATCATCATTTTCTCAAAGAAGAGGCATCGGAACGCAATAGTACGACGTTACTACCTGCTCCCGAGCCTCTGCCACGAAGCGCACTTTATCACCCTGATGAGGGGCTTCTTCCACTTTCCGATTGGCAACGCTTTATCGATTCGTCTGCCCAGCCTACCGTAGTGCTGACGCTTTATCGCAGTCATGTTCAATCTGCTAATACAGGGATGTTTGATGCACTGATTCTTCAGGCACGGGCGTCAGGGTTGAACGTGTTACCCTTGACGGTTGCTTCGCTGAAAGAAGCGCCCTGCCTGCAGGCACTCAATTGGTTATTGATACACAGTGATGCTGCGTTGGTGTTGAATACGACAGGTTTTGCGATAGCCGCTCACTTGAATGCCAATGATGCTACCTCGCCATTAGAGCAGCCTCCCCTATTGACTCGGCCAGTCCCTGTCCTTCAATTGATTCTTGCCAGTACAACTTATGAACAATGGTCTCAAGATACCCAAGGGCTTCGTGCGCGTGATATTGCCATGCAAGTCAGCCTGCCCGAGGTGGATGGTCGTATTACCACCCGTGCTATTGCGTTCAAAGCTCAGGCACAGCAGCATTCACGCAGCCAATTCGATAGTGTTTGTTTCGAACTGGAGAGTGAAAGAGCCACGTTTGTCATTCAATTGGCGCATGCCTGGATTCGTCTTGCATGCCTGTCCAATGATCAAAAACATGTTGCACTGGTCCTTGCCAATTACCCGTCCAGTGAGGCGCATATCGGGAATGGAGTAGGATTGGATACGCCTGCGTCGGTGTTCAGTATCCTGCATTGGCTAAAGGATGCAGGCTATCAGTGTGAAGATACACGGGGGGAGCTACCTGCTAGCCCCACGGCTTTGATGGAACAGTTACGCAACGTGCATGGTCATGCTCTTCAGGGCGGGCGAGCGTTTGTGGAAGGTGATGACCACTCTGGGCCCACGACGTATGAAAACGTTAGGGAGGAAGACGACAGGCACGGAAATAACCCCAGCAAGGCTTCATCTGTGTGGTTGGATCGAGCAACTTATGACGCCTTCTTTTATACGTTGCCAAAGGATATTCAGTCAGCATTAACCGCCCGTTGGGGGCAGCCCGAGGAAGACCCTTCATACAATATCGAGAAGAATGCCTTTGCTCTTGGCCTAATGAGACTGGGTAATGTTGTGGTGGGGGTGCAACCCGCGCGTGGATATGATATTGATCAGCAAGCGCTTTATCACGATCCCGATCTGATTCCACCCCATGGGTATTTGGCCTTTTATGTATGGTTGCGCAAAAGCTTTTGCATGGATGCGGTCATTCATGTGGGCAAACATGGTAATCAGGAGTGGCTTCCAGGCAAAGGCCTGGCACTTTCAAATCATTGCTGGCCTGAGATAGCATTAGGACCTGTCCCTAATATTTATCCGTTTATTGTGAATGATCCCGGGGAAGGCGCACAGGCAAAACGTCGAGCACAGGCTGTGATTATCGATCATCTCATGCCGCCCATGGCCCGCGCTGAGCTCTATGGTGAACTGGCTGAGCTGGAAGAGCTTGCTGACGAACTGTATCAGGCGCTTGGCGTAGATCCTGTTCGTGAAAAACGATTACGCGTTCTGATTGCACAGAAACTACGCGACTCCGGCTTGATCAATGAACTTGCCGTGAATAGTCAGGCTACTGAACAACAGCTGATTGATGAGCTCGATACTTACTTGTGTGATATCAAGGAAGCCTCTATTCGCAATGGCTTGCATACATTGGGTTCTCTTCCAACAGAAGAAAAGCTGTATGAAACACTGCTCTCCCTCATGCGATTACCTCGGGGAGAAGGCGCGACAGAACAGGGGCTGCTTCATGCGCTGGCAACTGATTTGGGGTTACCACCAGAATATGATCCCCTCGCGATTCCTCATGGGGCATGGCAAGGGCCCCGCCCTCCTCTGCTGCAATATGTCCTGACGACTCCATGGGTGACCACGGGAGATACACGCGAACGGCTCGAGGCCCTTGCCTTACAACTGATCCGCTTCTCTTTTCCTGATCATGGAAAGACACTGAATGAGCGCACTCCGAATCCATTATTTTCACCTTTATTGCCGCAAACATTGCTATCCAAAACATGTGAAAAATCGGGTACAGCCGCCGGTAGCCACGTGAGGCTGAGTGATCTCCGTTACGATTACACCTGCGTTGACGCCTCTCTTTCAAACATCTTATTGGACAAGACAGGGATCAATAAAGCAGGGATCAACGAGGTATCGACACTCATCCCTAACAGTGGAGCATTTCCACTCAATTTCCCGCGCACATATCAGGTATTGACCTTTGCACAAGAGGCCCTCTTCCCGGCACTCAAATACAGTGCGAGGAATGAGCAAGACATGCTGTTAAATGCACTGATGGGATTGTTTGTACCTCCCGGTGCCAGCGGTGCGCCCACACGTGGACGTTTGGATGTATTACCGACCGGGCGTAATTTTTACTCGGTAGACAGTCGCGCTATTCCTTCCAAAACTGCCTGGGTACTCGGGCAACAGTCTGCAGATGCCTTGATTGAACGATATTTGCAGGAACAGGGTGACTATCCACGGCATTTGGGGCTCTCCGTATGGGGGACCGCCACTATGCGTACAGGAGGTGATGATATCGCACAGGCTATGGCCTTAATGGGTATCGAACCTGTTTGGGCGGCAGGAAGTCAGCGCCTTGTGGATTTCAGAATTATTCCTGCCTTTCAACTCGGGCGACCGCGCGTGGACGTCACACTCCGTGTGTCGGGGCTTTTTCGGGATGCATTCCCTAATGTAATCGCATTACTGGATGCAGCTGTGCTCAAACTGGCTGAGTATGAAGAGCCCGGGGACGGTAATACGATTCGGCAAGCCGTTATGGTGGACGCTGAGCGATTCAGAACACAGGGTGATACTCCAGAAACTGCATGGCGTAGGGCCAGTTACCGTATTTTCGGTGCCAAACCCGGCGCTTACGGTGCGGGTGTTCAGGGGGTACTTGATAGTGGCCAATGGTCATCCAAAGCGGAGTTGGGCGGGGCCTATGTCCAATGGGGTGGCTATGTCTATGGGCAGCAGCTGGATGGAGAGGCCATTGAACGGGCCGACTTCGTTGCATTCGAGCAACGCCTTTCCGCCCTACAAGTAGTACTGCAGAATCAGGACAATCGCGAACATGATGTTCTGGACTCATCCGATTACAGCGCATTTCACGGTGGAATGACCGCTGCCACAGAAGCCTTGTCCGGTACGACACCTTTGCTCTATTTCGGTGACCATGCGAATCCGATGCACCCACGTATTCGATCACTGAAAGAAGAGTTTAACCGCGTACTGCGCTCACGGTTATTGAACCCAAAATGGCAATCGGCCATGAGAGAACATGGCTATAAGGGCGCATCTGAAATGGCCGCCAGCGTAGATAACCTGTTTGCATTCGATGCTACCAGTGGCATTGTTGATGATTATCAATATACCCAAGTCTACGCTTCTTTCCTTGAAGACTCGCTGAATAGCCACTTTTTTGCCGAATATAATCCTGGTGCACAACAGGAGATTGCCGAGCGCTTGCTGGAAGCAATACAACGCGATTTATGGGATGCGGACCACGTTCAACGCCAACGCTTGGAAGAGAGGCTTTTGGCATTGGAGGCCCGAAGGGAATCGAGTGGGGAATGAGCGCATTCACTACTCTTGCAAGCAACACTGTCTCACCCACTATCGCTGAACAGCTGACTGATTTATTCTACCCTTTTGTTACTGGTATTCTCTTTGGATTAGTGGAGCTAGTTGTATGTCTCGTCAAATCGTCTTGGCTGTTGATCTTGAAGCACACTTTGCGACAGCGCTGGTCACCTATGCCCAACATTTCGCCAACACCATGGGAGATACGCTGAACGTTCTTTATGTTATCGAACCCAAGAATACAGGCGGCTTTTTCAGTTTTAAAAACAGCACGAAGGTCGAGTCCAAAACACCGGATGAAATAGCTGCCCTCTCTGAAGGATATCTGGCACAGCTGAACAAAGCCTTGCCGATACCCCTTGAGAAAGAACGTCTTCATATCCGCGAAGGTCTTATTGCCGATACCATCAATGCAGATATTGAAGAGTTGCAAGCTGAATTACTGGTTATTGGCGCAGAATCACGTACTTCACTACAGCAATTGCTGGACCGAAAAGGGACTAGCCAACTCACTCGGTTGGCCGATTGCAACGTGCTTGTCGTGGGCAAGGAACACCTCGGATTGGCATGACACGAGATAACAGGGACACCCGTATCTGATGCGTCGCAACGCTCATCATAACTGCCCAAAAGGCGTGACAAACATACATTTCAGCGCTGATCGCAGCCTGATGATTCAAGGCACGACCTCTGATGCCGGTAAAAGTGCCTTTGCGACGGCTCTTTGTCGGTTGCTGTCCAATAAAGGGAGGCATGTCGCACCCTTCAAGCCACAGAATATGGCACTCAACAGTGCGGTAACGCAGGATGGTGGTGAGATAGGAAGAGCGCAGGCCGTGCAGGCGCAAGGTGCACGTGTTGAACCGATCGTGGCTTTCAATCCTATTCTGTTAAAGCCTAACTCCGATGTTGGCTCGCAGGTTATTTTAAACGGTTTTTCGATCGGACATTTCAGTGCCAAAGCCTATCAGGCGCTCAAACCTCGCTTGTTGCAGCAGGTTGTTAAACAACACTCAGCTCTCCTCTCTTCCTTTGATAATGTCATTATCGAAGGCGCTGGTAGCCCTGCAGAAATCAACCTGCGGCAAAATGATATTGCCAATATGGGCTTCGCCGAGGCCGTGGATTGTCCTGTTATTTTAATTAGTGACATTGATCGTGGCGGCGTTTTTGCCCATCTTGTGGGAACACTTGAGCTACTTTCAGAAAGTGAACAGGCCAGAGTGACAGGTTTTATTATCAACCGTTTCAGGGGGGACATATCGTTACTTGAGCCCGGTATCGAATGGCTGGAAGCACGTACGGGTAAACCTGTTCTTGCGGTCGTTCCTTATCTTGAAGATTTTCACCTTGAGGCGGAGGACGGGCTTTCTCGTGGGAAAAACACTTCGCAAGGTACCTTCAATGTCGTCGTGATTGCCTTACCGCGCATGAGCAACCACACTGACTTTGACCCACTCCGCCTTCACCCTGACATTTCGCTCACGTTTGTCAAACACCCTACTGATGTAAATGCCGCCGATCTCATTATTATCCCTGGCAGTAAACACACGCGTGAAGATCTTGAGTGGTTAAAAGCACAACAATGGGAAAATGAAATACACCGGCATGTGCGCTATGGCGGTAAATTGCTGGGTATCTGTGGTGGCTACCAAATGTTGGGAAGCGATATTCTGGATCCAGAGGGTGTCGAGGGTACCGCGGGCCGTAGTAAAGGGCTGGGATTTTTACCGATAACAACGACGATGGCGGCAAAAAAGCAGCTTCGTCGCGCGAAGGGTGAGTGTCTGTTCGGTGAAGATAATCAGTGCGAATTTTCTGGAAAACAGCGGCTAAAGCGCTCCGGCATAGAAGGTTACGAGATCCATATGGGCGAGAGCAGGCTCAATGCTTCTTCACTTGATATGATGGCGGCAGAAAAATATGACGTGGAGGGCACTGACACTATAAATTGCACTTTATCGCCTGATGACAGCCATGCTCAGCGGCATAGTAACCCTTCGCAATTGCCTGAAATCGGCAGTGTTGCACGAGCGACGAAAGATCATGCTCACTCACTTTGCCCTGCGTTTCTACTGGAAGATGGGCGTTATGATGGCTGGATAAGTGCCGATGGTCGTATTATGGGAAGTTATCTGCATGGGCTTTTTGATCACCCAGAGGCTCTCCAGGCGCTGCTCTGCTGGGCGGGTATGAAATCCCCTGCTGCCTTTGATTATCGCCAAGCCACAGAGCATGAAATTGACCGACTGGCTGCCAGTGTACAGACTTCATTGCGACCGGCCTGTAAAAATATTCCTGTACTTGCTGATATTGTGTCTGATGGTCAGCAAGCCTAGTGAAGGCATTGTAAAAAAGCTGGTAAAAAACGCCGAAAATAGAATGGATAAAAGGTTATTGGCTCATTCTGTAGCCCTACTGATATCCAATAGCATGACGCTAGCTTTCAAGAGTTGTATGTCAAGTGCGTGGGTCTATCTGTTCATACTGCTTGTGTTGCCTGTATTTTTTGTATCAATCAACGTTGTCAGTATGTGATCCTGCCACTCCCCGTCGAGTTGCATAAACTGCCTCAGTATTCCCTCTTGTTGAAAACCAAGCCGCGTAAGCAATCGTTCACTGCGAATATTTCGAACGTTATAGATGGCTTCGATTCGGTGAAGGTTCTCTGACTCCAACAGGCCAGGAAGCAATGCCGAAAGAATCTCATACATTACCCCCTGCCCTTCGAATGCTTGATCTACGGCATAGCCTATTTTGCAGGCGTGAAATGGCGCGCGACGTATTTCAAAGAAATTGATCATAGCGATGATTTCCATCGTCCCCTTTTCCGGGGCTTTCCTTTCCATGGCAATAAAGCGCAGTGCAGTACCTTCAATAATCTGATGTTCCCACCTTTCAAGTAGCGCTGTCAGGTAATCTTTATCAAGAGTACGCCCTTTACTACCCCAGCGAGATAAATGCGCCGAATTTCGTTCATAAAAACGCTGTAATGCGGGCACATCGGCCCTTTCAATCAAGCGTATCTCAGCACGTGGTGTATGTATTTGTTGCAAGTTCCAATTCCTCCAGGCACTGAGTCATTCACAGGCACGGTAGTCTATGCCTCATCATTCATCCGGCGGCAGCAGGAAATTACCTGCATGACCATCACCCAATTCCGAGGTGGTCTCACTGTCATCCTTGAGGACGACACCCGAAGCCTTGAGGACGAGTGCTTCACGGATCAGATATTCCAACAGCTTGGCCGCTGCCTCATAGGATTGCCCTTTGGGGCGTACGTTGGAAATACAGTTACGTTCACTGTCCATCGAGCCTGTGTGGGCTCCCCACGTGTAATAGATGCCCATACTGTCAGGAGAGCTCAAGCCGGGACGTTCCCCAATCAGCACAATACTCATGCGGGCATGCAATGCTTCACCTATGGGATCACCAATAGCGACGCGCCCTTGCTCCACCAATGCAACAGGGCCAATGCTCAGGTTCATCGCTTCAAGCCGAGGTAATAGTACATCCAGAAAAGGTAATGCCTGTTCATGAATCGCACGGGAAGAGAGTCCATCGACAATACTGATAGAGATATCCCATGCCTGAGAATTCAGCGAATGCAAAGTGTCCTGCGAGTCACTATCCAACCGACGCCCCAAATCAGGGCGGCGCAAGTATTCTCCCCGATCATGAACTGCACTATGTAGGCGGAGCGCCAGGGGAAAACGTTCGGCCAGGGCCGCCATCAACTGTTCGGTATCCAGAGGTAAATGCACAGCATCGCGCGCTTGAGCGTGATCCAGCTGAAATGACAGCATCTCACGGGTAGGTAAGCTGGTGCCTGCACGCCCAAGCCCAATACGCGCATCTGTATATTGACGGAGTTGTCGCCAGTTATTGGGCGTAACACTTAGGTCAGAAATGACGTAAGGCTCATTTTTACTGTCATTAATCAATGAGTTGGGATCGGTCCCATTTTCATTGGATTGATCCACGCTTGCAGACTCATTTTTCATGTGACATATACCTCTGAGAAACCATGCCTTGTCTAACACCGCGTGATAAAAAAAGATGATTCAGTGTTTCTTCCATTTATCCAGCTTCTTCTCATGAAAATACTGTACTTGATCAACCTTCGTTCGAATTCAGGACTCATGCATGCCGAACCTGGAACGTCATACTTGTTGGTTTGATGCGATTGAATATCTATTTCAGTGAAGCCATGCTCGAATCACCCAGCACTTGACGGAAACGGGGGGGCAACGACTCACCCATGACAATACCTTCTCCATGCACATAAATTCCGCTCTCAGCCAACCATTGTTCAAACTCGGGTGCAGGTCGAAGATCAAGCAGGTTACGAAGATAAAGTGCATCGTGAAAAGAGGTTGTCTGATAATTCAGCATGATGTCGTCTGAACCGGGGATTCCCATGATGTAGTTACACCCCGCAGCGCCCAGTAAGGTGAGCAGCATATCCATATCATTCTGATCAGCTTCAGCGTGATTCGTATAACAGATATCACAGCCCATCGGCACACCCAGCAATTTGCCGCAAAAGTGATCTTCCAGCCCCGCACGGATAATTTGCTTACCGTCGTACAAATATTCCGGCCCAATAAAGCCAACCACTGTATTAACCAGTAGCGGGGAGTACTCGCGGGCAACGGCATAGGCGCGGGCCTCCAGTGTTTGCTGATCCAGCCCATGGTGAGCATTGGCGGATAAAGCACTTCCCTGCCCCGTTTCGAAATAGGTCACGTTCTGGCCCACAGTACCGCGTTGCTGAGACAATGCCGCTTCGTGACCTTCTTTCAACAAGGCAAGATTGATGCCAAACCCGGAATTTGCGGCTTCTGTTCCTGCAATGGATTGAAAGACAAGGTCTGTCGGCGCACCGCGTTCAATGGCCTCAATCGCAGTGGTGACGTGGGTCAGCACACAACTTTGCGTGGGAATATCGTAACGCTGAATAACTTCATCCAGCATTTTAAGTAGTGTGACTACCGTACCTGTATTATCTGTCGCTGGATTAATACCAATAACCGCATCACCACTTCCGTACAAAAGCCCATCCAGAATACTGGCAGCGACACCCGTGGGATGATCTGTGGGATGATTAGGTTGCAAACGTGTCGAAAGTCGCCCTTCCAATCCCAGTGTATTACGCATGGCTGTCACGACCCGGCATTTTTTACCGACTAGAATCAAATCCTGAATACGCATGATTTTGGAAACGGCAGCCACCATCTCTGGAGTCAGCCCCCACTTTAGAGCTGAAATCGTGGCCGGGGTAGCTGCGGGTGACAACAGCCAATTACGAAATTCGCCTACCGTCATATGCTGTACAGGCGCAAAGGCTACGGGGTCATGGCGGTCAATAATTAGACGAGTGACCTCATCTTCCTCATAGGGAATCAAGACATCATTCAGGAAAGTCTTGAGCGGAAGTTCTGAAAGAGCGATTTGGGCTGCTGCACGCTCAGCAGCATTGTGGGCAGCGATTTGGGCGAGCTCGTCTCCTGAGCGTAATGGTGTGGCCTTCGCCATCAACGTGCCCAGAGAGTCGAAATTATAACGTCGCCCCCCAATATCAGTATGGTAACGACTCACTATAACCTCCTGCTCGAAGGATGCGGGATGTGTCTTTCATAAATGAAGGGTGCCATTTCCAATATGTTAAACGGACCGAATCATTACACTATTTTGAATTATCAAGCTTGTTTTCTGCCTTTTGACGTACGTTGGTACGCTCTCCAATGGTAGTGAGTAACTACCCTTTGAAGAAAAGCAACAAATGCCTTGTTGTAAACCGTTTTCATCGTTTTTGTACGGCACAACGTGTGCTTCATCTCGTTTGGATTATTTCAGGATAATAGCTACAGAGATATTTGAAAATACGTTCGAGTATAAATTATAGGGAGGGAGAAATGTCATGTGGTATTTAAAGGCGAATAGGCTGTTCGGCTCAGCCTATAGAAGGTTACCTACTCTTGTCCGGAATAGCTGCCTGAGAAGTGGGAAGCTCCATTCGTGACACTGTAAAGGCTCAGAGTGGAAAGCAGTGACAAGAATAATCTTTAGCAGAAAGCTCTTGGGCAGAAAAAAGTACGGCTACGCAGGCGTATTTTACGCCCGCGATTTTAGCTGTTCGGCCAGACTCACCACTGAGTGGATTTTTTGGCGGAAGCAGGAAGCTGCGCCTGTAGGCAGTGTTGTATGCCTTGGGTGACGTTGCTCAGTGCGCCATATACATCGGATGCAGTTTTTCCATCCCATGCAGGCACTGGCTCATAATTATTGGCATTGTCACTCCGTGACCCAGAAAGCCCAAGCTGATCGTAATAATAGTAATTACTGTCACCCAGAGTTTCGAGTTCAAGGCGGTAAGCCAACGTATGTGCACCGGCTTTCGTCCATCCTGTTACCCACTCGGTAGACGCATTATTATCCGAATGGCCTGCCGTATTGTAATTGGCACCGGTTGATTCCGCCGCCGGACTTTGCTGACGCCCTTTGGTGATGACATCAGAGGAAGAAACACTTTTGTTCAGACACGCGTTGATCGTTGAAGACGAGAGTTTTGTTAACGGGCGGCGCTGGCTGATGGAATCAATTACCGCTCCCTTATCTGTATTAGTGACATTGACACCCAAGGCAGTCTCCACATTGCGAGACATGACATTGTGTGATGCACACCCTGCAAGCGCGAACAGAGCGATGGCGCCACCGCTTAACCAAATCCTTTTCATGCTTTTTATCCCAGTCAATGCAAAATACGTTTTGGACTCTTTCATATATATATAGCTGATTATGCCACACCCTGTCATCGTAACACGCTCTTTCTTTTTCATATGTGTCTTTGGCATAAATAAGTTCAATCAGGTTCGAATGAGGGCCGAGCATTCAGGGATAACGTATGCTGATCGATGAATAACGAATCAAAATCAGAGGGATATAACGACGTTCTTTTTAACAGGTACTAGGCAGAACCTCATGTGAGTGCGACAATCTCCGATAATTGATGGCTGAACGAGCCCTCATCCAAGATTTTTTGATGGATAGTTAGGAGTCCGCATGACTGATGCTGCTTTACTCGCTGATTTTCGCCAATGGCAATCTTTTCGTGATCAGGAACGGCTGAACCGCGAGCATGAGTCGGCACAACGCCAGCTTGAGCAGTCCGGTGCGATGGCCACACGTTTGGCGGAAGCCTATCGAAGCATGGCCGAACGGGGTGCTGCTGAAGGTGCATGTTATCGTACCCTGTTTACACGTCAGCAACAGGATGGCTCTACCCTCGCCTGCGAATGCTGGCTGTTCGTACGTAAGGTGATTGCAGAACGAGGTACCACTCGTGTACGTGCCGGTATGCTGGAAACATTTGATCTTGAAACGGGACGTATCGCTCCCAAAGAGCAAACACCTGTTTCCATCACACTGGAATTGTTTGACCAGATATCAGTGGGACGTGGCTCCCTGATGAGCTGTCGAGTGGATCGCCATGATCAGCCGGAAGACACGCATTTTGTTACTTTCCTCGACCAGGTACAAAATCTGAAATCGTACATGCAAAAAACTGACTGACCGAAGACATGGTCTCTTGAGGACGGCTGCCCCTTTGAGACCATGGTGACTATAAAGGATTTTTTGATTCAATACCCTTCAAGATGCGGCTGTTTCCATACGACTGGGTTTGTGTTTGTTGCTGAATAGTTTCGGTGAGAATGATCTTCAGTGGAAAAGGTCGATTGAATTTATTTTAGATTGTGTCATGCAAGATAACGGTATAAATTTATGTGTCTGTATTAGGCGCCTGAAGCTCATATAATTCGTTATGCCTGCGATCGTGATAATCATTCAGCAATAATTGGTAGCGACGTGGCAAATCTTCTTCCGCACGACGCACAATATAAATCTCTTCATACACCGGATTTTCCAGTGGTATCTCCCTCACCTGCCGTTGCCATGGGGACGTTTCCAATACCGGGCGTGAAACAATACCGAACCCTAATCCACGGGAAACCGCATCTAACACATGTGAATCTTCGCTTACCGTCCCTTTTGTAGGAATATGACTCATCAATTGGAAGTCATTGGGATAATTACTGCGTAACAAGCGCGTCGCATATTCGGCCCCATTGGTATCACTTATAAAGCCCAATGCGAGAAGTTCAGCAAAGCTATCCCCATGAATGTCCGCAGGGACTACAAGGCACAGGGGCTCATGATGCCAAAGATCAAACACCAGATCAGGATCACCACGTTGTGGTAGTTCGTTTACCAAACCGAGATCATACAGGCCGTCCCTCATATCATGGATGATGGATGGGCTTTTATCGAATGTATAATTAATGGTAAGCGCCGGGTAAAGCTGCTGGTAGCTCAACGTGAAAGGATAAAACATCATGCCTACGCTTGCTGTACTGGCAATCCAGCATTCACCACTATGAACGGCTTCATCATCAAGGCTGTGGTAGAACTTTTCGTGTTCCGCAAAGAGGCGCAGCGCATAGTCATAGGCTCGGCGCCCCGCTTCAGTCAGCGTAAAACGACGCCCCTGACGCCGTAACAACGGTTTGTTCAGATACTCTTCCAGTTTGCGTATGTGCTGACTTACCCCTGGCTGAGTCATTTCAAGACTGCGTGCTGTACGGGTGAAACTCCCAGTCTCTACCAGAGTAATAAAAGTGCGAAAATAGAGCGCATTGAACATGATGATGAAAAATGTTGAGAAATGTAAACATGAATTTTAGCAGATTTTTTCCCATTGGGCGCGCGGATTACATCAGCATGTTACTCTGATTAAGTTTCGGGTCGTGATGGCACGACGAATACATTATTGCGCAGCGTAAAAACAGCAGGAATTATAGCAATGTCAGACCCTTTCAATACCCGTGGTGAACGTATCAAGGCCTTTCTCTTACAAGAGGAGAGTCAATGCCACGAAGATGACTTGTTTGCATTAGGGTACATGATCCCACAAATTGAGATCGTTCTTGATCATGCAGAATATGATCCGCGCGGCGTACATGCTGAAGATTTTGACGAGACATATCGTGAGTGGCTGCAACATTCCTTCGCACAGGACAGTATGAGCGTAGATGATCGTGAACACGTCATCCGGTTATTCGACAAAGCCATTATTCAGGCAGAGAAAGAGGAAGCCTGATATACGAGACCATCCGGCGGACACCAATGTTCATTGAGCGGGAACATATGAGGGATTGAAAACCATATGTATCATCCAAATCATTTTCATTGAACACACAGTGCTTCATTAATAACCGTGTTCCATGCAAAGCAGTGTTTACGAATTAGACAGGGATGTAGAAGAGATGAGTGCCAAGGATACAAGCAGTCAGCCCCATAAAACACCATATGACACTGTTTCAACACTGGTTTCACCGGAAGGTGCTCTCGAAATACTGTCGCAATTGGAAGTCCGTTTTCTACGGGACAAGTCCAGCTATGGTGTTCATCAGTTATTAAGGCAGTCAGCATTGGCTATTCTCAACGCCGGTGTAGAAACAGACGATGCCCGTAGCACACTGGAGCGTTATCCGGACTTTGATATCGAAGTTCTTCAGGAAGACAGAGGTATCCGGCTCAAAATCAGCCACGTACCCGCCCATGCTTTTGTGGATGGCAAGATGATTCGCGGTATTCGAGAACAGCTCTCTTCTGTGTTGCGTGATATCGTTTACATTAAGGTCTTGCGCGACCTTTCGATGAGTGAATCATTGGAGCATCAAACATCAGCAGATCAGGCTGCCAATACGGCCAGCGCACGAATTACCAATCAGGTCTTCGGTCAGCTGCGCAATGCCGGTTTGCTGGTCCCTTCACGTGAGCCCAACATGGTGGTGTGCTGGGGTGGCCATTCCATTTCGCGTGAAGAGTACGATTACAGTAAGTCAGTGGGTTATCGCCTTGGCCTTCGCGAGATGGATATTTGCACCGGTTGTGGCCCAGGTGCCATGAAAGGCCCGATGAAAGGTGCTAACGTAGCACATGCCAAGCAGCGTTATCGCCACGCTCGTTATCTGGGTATTTCCGAACCGGGCATTATTGCAGCGGAATCACCCAATCCAATCGTTAATCAGCTGATTATTATGCCGGATATTGAAAAACGGCTCGAAGCTTTTGTTCGGGTTGGACATTCTATTATCGTGTTCCCCGGTGGCGTAGGCACAGCTGAGGAAATTCTGTATTTGCTGGGCATTCTGTTACAGCCCGAAAACAAGGATATTCCCTTCCCTGTCATTTTTACTGGCCCTGAATCAAGTGCCGAGTATTTCAAGGAAATTGATGAATTTATCGGTGCAACATTAGGTAAAGAGGCACAGCAACGCTATCAGATCATCATCGATGATCCTGAAGCCGTAGCAATAAGCATCAGGCAAGGCATCGACGAGGTACGGCAGTTCCGTCGTGAACATCAGGATGCGTTCTATTTTAACTGGCGACTCGTAGTCCCCGATGATTTCCAAACGCCTTTTGTGCCCACTCATGAAGCAATGGCCTCTTTGGATCTAAACACCGATCAGGACAAGGGAACCCTTGCTGCCAATTTGAGGCGCGCATTCTCCGGCATAGTGGCGGGTAATGTGAAAGCACAGGGGATTGAGGCCATTGAGCAGCACGGCCCGTTCAAGTTGAATGCACCTGAACACGTCATGAAACGGCTGGATGTTCTACTCACATCGTTCGTTGATCAGCAACGTATGAAACTTCCCGGTAGTCGCTATGTGCCCTGCTACACCCTCGGCTAAACACGCGTTTACACTGCCATAAATCTCCGAAGCGCTGGCCAAATAGGCCAGCGTTTTAATCGGAGCAAAGAATGTCGTGTATATCTATTATCGGGATAACATGGGCACATTCATCTACATATGAAATGTCAGGTGACCCAATCCATACTGAAAAACCGCTGCCCTGGATGATGAGTCCCCTCCAGTCCAAAACCGACCGCGTGATGATAGCTAATGAGCAACTCACCTATATTAATATGTGAATTGGCAGGAAATCGTTTGGGTGATTCATCAGGGGATTGATGTATAGATATAACCGAGAGGTGGAAAAAAGATAATAACAATAGAAGCGGGAGATAGCGTCAGAAAAAGGAAATTTTCGTTCGGCAGGCTAAAGCAGGTTTAGTGTTGATATCGACGTTGTGCGCTCATATTGTACACTGATGTTATATGCCAATCATCGGCATACCCCAGACACACTCACCCTTTCACTAAAGGCAACCAGGATTCAAGCCATTCCAGTGCATCCTCATCCGCATGGAGCGATTCGGCCGCATCTATTTCGAGACGATCACCCATACGCTGAGCACCATATTCGGTCAGTAGTTCATCCAAACGACGCCCAGCCCCACAAAAAGTAGCATAGCTGCTATCACCCATCGCGATCATGCCATACCTGAGCGAAGTCAAGTCTGCACCTTGCTCATTCAAATCGGACACAAAAGCATTGATATTGCCGGGAAAATCACCACTGCCGGTTGTACTGGTACAAAAAATGGCAACATTCGGGAGTGATGTGATCAAGTCTGCCAGCTCCGGTTGTTCATGTACGACAACCTTGGTAGCCTCAGTTTCCAGTGCTGCTTTCAATTCATCGGCAACGTCCAGGGCACCCCCGAACACACTGCCCACAAATATGTGTATTTCTGACATGATATTCTCTTACTGCTGCTCGTGTGCCGGTATTCACATAATGAGGAATTGTGATCCCTTTAATACAGACATAGCGTGGATGCATGATATTAGGCGATCACTCACTCTGACTCGCTTATACTTGTACGAGAGATACACATATAACGGCAAGGCCCACATCACTGAACGCCATTAGGTGCTATCTTGCAGCAATCCTCAAACCCTCTACTCACAAAAACTTCCCCGAACCAAACAGGTTGAAGAATAGATACATCTGTTACTGAAAGAATCGGTCTTATTCGGGCACAGCCTTTTTTTGCTGTGACGCTATATACTCTTCTACTTGCATTTTAAGCTTTTGACCGGGGCGAAAGGTTACCACTCGGCGAGCGGTAATTGGAATTTCTTCACCTGTCTTGGGATTTCGACCGGGGCGTTCGCTTTTATCCCGTAAATCGAAATTACCGAAGCCGGAGAGTTTTACCTGCTCATTTTCACGCAGGCACCCACGAATCTCGTCAAAAAATGTCTCCACCAACTGCTTGGAATCACGCTTCGAAAGCTCAAGATACTCGTTGATGTGTTCGGCCAGTTCTGCCTTGGTTAAAGCGCTCATTTACGTTTACCTCGCAATACTCGGCGAATAACAGGGGCGCATTCGCCACCCTTCGAACCCGTCAAAAACTGCTTGTTTCAACATGAGTAAAAGTACGCTACCTGACCAGGATGGATCCGTGATATACGTGACAGCCGGAAAACGTTTGCTTTCTTCAAGCTGTACGCAATCAAAGGCTCCATGATCGTTGGCATGCTTATTCTTCATGCGGCTTATGTTCTTCATGATGCATAGCATACGGTGAGAGTGTTCTCACACATGGTGACGATCCCAATTCGACGCCAAGTGAAGGGACCATCCGTTACACTCATGGGCAATGCTCTGTCGTTCAATAGATGTCATCGACACATTCCGGCACGGTAACGGGATGACATCCGGATAAACAGCGCAACCTCTATAAAAAAGTGGCTACATGAATGGCAACACCAGAATAACAAGCAAACACGGGTGCTGAGTAACACTCCCATCCAAGCCCTCTCTCTGTATAGTGTAATCTATACAAAAATGTTCAGCATTGAAAGAGTGCCTTACTCCACCCATGAGACTTCTTATCGTTCGATAATATCTTGTTTCATCGAACAAATACCGTTACAAACACTCAACCCCGCAGCTGGGCGTTAAAATCTGCTTGAAGGGTCGCCAGTACATTCTTCACTGACTCTTCAATTTCATTATCATTCAGAGTGCGAGAAGGATGTTGCCAGGTCAGACCAAGCGCAAGACTTTTATACCCATCTTCCACGCCCTTGCCCTGATAAACATCAAAGAGGCGGACATCGGTCAACGATTCGCCCGCTGAGTGCTGAATACCCCGGATCAGGTCAGCCACAGGGAGTGACTCCTGAACCACCAGTGCCAGATCACGGCGTACTTCAGGATAGCGGGAAAGATGCTCGAAGTGCGGTAGATTTCCCTCCTGTAACAAGGCAAGATCCAGCTCGAAAACATAGGCTTCCTGCTTGATACCCAATTGCGTACGAAGCTGTGGATGCAATGCCCCTAACCAGCCTGCTTGCACTGTTTTACCTTCACGTGTACGCAAAATACGAGCACTTTGCCCAGGATGCAACGCAGGATGTGATGCTCCTTCAAATGACCACTCATCGGCATCGAATCCGATTGAAAGTAGTCGCTCCACATCCCCCTTCAGATCGAAGAAATCGACTTTATCATGGCTATCACACCAGCTGACAGGCAAACGCGGACCACTGATCAAACCGGCAACACGCTGTGTCTGAACAACATTCTCGGCTGTTGTGCCTTCAAATGTCAGCCCCATTTCGAAGATACGGACACGGTTTTGCTGACGGTTCAGGTTGTATTGCAGTGTTTTGACCAATCCGGGCCAAAGGCCGGCACGCATCACCGAAAGATCAACAGACAATGGGTTGGCAATCTCCGGCCCCTGCTGTTCCGGTAGTACGGCCGCCTGCAACTCGGGAGAAACAAAGCTGAAGTTGATCGTTTCCTGATAACCATTGTCGATCAGCTCATCACGCAGAAGCGTTTTGGGAAGTACAGCTTCTTTAGTCGCAACAGGCAGAAGATGGGCACTCGGGCTACCCACCGGTAAACGAATATAGCCATAGACACGGGCGACTTCTTCAATCAAATCGACAGGCTGAGTAACATCGAAACGCCAGCTAGGCACACTCACCTGCCACTGTCCTTCACCTTGTTTACACGGATCAACGTTATCCAGACCAAAGCCAAGTCGCTCAAGGATGTCGGTAATTTCCGCCGCAGTGAGTTCAGCACCCAGTAGCCGATTGACCTGCTCAACACCCAATGCCACCTTCCGGGCGGGGGGTAAAGAGGCTTCATCGACCGTGCGAGTCACCGGCCCCGGCGTACCACCGGCCAATTCAATCAACAGACGTGTTGCCCGTGCCATGGCCAGTTCAGGAAGTTGAGTGTCTACACCGCGCTCGAAGCGCTGGGAGGCATCCGTGTGCAAACCGTAGGAGCGTGCCACGCCTGCCATGGCAACCTGATCAAAATGAGCGATTTCAAGCAGTACATTACGGGTAGTGCTGGAGACGGAAGAGGCTTCCCCCCCCATGACTCCGGCAATAGCAAGTACCTCTTTTTCATCCGCGATCACCAGCGTCTCTTCACGCAGAGTCTGTTCGTTGCCATCCAGCAGCAGTAATGTTTCACCCGCACGGGCCCGACGTACGATCAATGATCCGCTCAGTGTATCCAGATCATAACCGTGCATCGGCTGGCCCAATTCGAGCATCACATAATTGGTAATATCAACGACCAGGTCAATGGAACGAATGCCACCGCGTCTCAAACGCTCCACCATCCATAAGGGGGTTCCACGCGTCAGATCCACGTTTTCTACCACACGTGAGAACAGTTTTGGGCATGCCGACGGTTCATTCACGCTGACGCGAAATGTCCGATCAGATGCAGCTTCAACCGGTGTAGTATCAGGCGCCTGAACAGGTAATCGCTCAAGTGCACCGACTTCACGCGCAATACCTCTGATGCTGAAACAATCACCACGGTTGGGCGTTAGGTCGACATCGATAACAGTGTCATCCAATTTCAACCAGTCACGTAGATCCACACCGATAGGCGCGTCATCCGGTAACAGCAAAATACCCGGCGAGGCTTGGTCCGCCAGCCCCAACTCAGATTCACTACACAGCATACCGTTCGACTCGACACCGCGCAGTTTGGCTTTTTTAATCTTGAAATCGCCCGGCAACCTGGCACCGACACGTGCAAGAACGACTTTTTTATCGGCGGCAGCATTGGGGGCGCCACAGACAACCTGCCAACGAGTCGCACCGTCGTTCACCTGACAAACACGCAGTTTATCGGCATCGGGATGCTGCTCAATGCTTTCGATATGGGCTATAACCACATTACTAAAGGCAGGTGCGACAGGTTCTACGTCGTCAACTTCCAGACCAGCCATGGTAATTCGATGAGCAATCTCATCGGCAGTGAGTTCAGGCGACACCCACTGGCGCAACCATTCTACAGAAAACTTCATAGTGCCTCGCTTATACTAAGACAGCGGCTAAATACGTTGCCCATTGCATTTGAATCGAGGATTGCAAACACAAGGCTTGAAAAGAGAGCTTATGTTCAGGCGTACACGCTGATTATCAAAACTGACGCAGGAACCGTAAATCGTTATCGAAGAACATACGCAAATCGTTGACGCCATAACGTAGCATCGCCAGACGCTCAACCCCCATACCGAAGGCAAAACCGGTAAAACGCTCGGCATCTACGCCTGCAGATTCGAATACGCGGGGATTGACCATGCCACAGCCCATGACTTCCAACCAGCCGCCATAAGCGTCCTGCCCCTGTCGTTTGATTCGAATATCCACTTCCGCAGAAGGTTCGGTGAAAGGGAAATACGAAGGACGAAAACGGACTTCGATATCGTCCCCTTCGAAAAAGGCACGTAAAAAAGCGTCGATGGTGCCTTTCAAGTCAGCAAAAGTAACGTTTTCATCAACGAACAGGCCTTCCACCTGATGGAACATCGGGCTGTGAGTCATGTCGGAGTCATTACGATACACCCGCCCCGGCGAGATAATACGCAATGGCGGATCGGTTTTTTCCATCGTCCGAATCTGGACGTTGGAGGTTTGCGTCCGTAACAGATGACCCGCGTCAAAGTAGAAAGTATCGTGCATCGCACGTGCCGGGTGATGCGCCGGGATATTCAGTGCTTCGAAATTATGATAGTCATCTTCGATTTCCGGCCCTTCTACGCGATCAAAGCCGATATCGCGGAAAAGAGAAGCGATACGCTCCATAGTCCGTGTGACCGGATGCAATCCGCCGCGCACTTGACCGCGACCAGGCAATGTCACATCGACCGTTTCACTGGCAAGTTGTTCATTAAGCGCAGCCGTTTCAAGCGCGACACGCTTATTCTCAATCAATGCCTGCACTTGTTGCTTGGCTTGATTGATGGCCTCACCTGCCGCGGGACGTTCTTCCGGAGCCAACTTCCCCAACCCTTTGAGTTCGAGGGTCAGCGTCCCTTTCTTTCCTAGAAAACGTACACGCACTTCATCGAGGGACTGTGAGGAGTCGGCTGACTCTACAGCCTTCTTGGCCTCTTCAACCTGTGCAGAAAGATGATCCATCGATATCTCCGGGCAAATAAATGATTTCTTCGCATAAGTCACTACTTTGTATTTGCAGGATGAAACATGACAAACAACAACCAGAAAATGACAAAGCACAACGTATACTGTCGAACATGAATAACATGCAAAAATTAACAACGAATAGATGATTGTATCCGGCATTGGTATCCGGACTGCCCTTGATTATCGGGCTTACAGGCTTTTGATATAGGACCTGCAAAAGCAACGCTTTCATGAGTTTTGCGATACTGACCTGCATGTCAAAATGACTACCGGAACTTGCAAAAACGTTACTGACCGATCTTTCCTTTATATTTTGCATTCATCAAACACGTATAAAAAAAGGGGAAAGAGCAGCCGCTCCTTCCCCCTCTTGGGTTGCAGACCTATTTACCGATTCCAAAAGGTTTCGGTTTTAACAGGATTACTGCGCGGCCTTGGCTTTATCGACGATAGCACCAAAGGCTTCTTTTTCATGGACAGCCAGATCAGCCAGAACCTTACGGTCAATTTCGATACCTGCCTTTTTCAGACCAGCAACGAAACGGCTATAGGACAAGCCATGCAGACGAGCTGCAGCATTGATACGAGTGATCCACAGCGCACGGAACTGACGTTTGCGCTGACGACGGTCACGATAGGAATACTGACCAGCTTTAATGACAGCCTGTTTGGCTACACGGAATACACGAGAACGCGCACCATAGTAACCTTTGGCTTGTTTGAGAACTTTCTTGTGACGACGGTGTGCAGTCACACCACGCTTAACACGAGCCATGGGAATCTCCTGACAATTTTATAAGTGACGTTAACCGGTTTTACAGGTTGGGAAGCATACGAGCGATCAGCTGACGATCAGAAGCGTGAAGCTGCTTCATGCCGCGCAGATGACGTTTACGCTTGGTCGACTTATGAGTCAGGATATGGCTACGAAAAGACTGTTTATGCTTGAAGCCTTTTGCAGTCTTTTTGAAGCGCTTGGCTGCGCCACGATTGCTCTTGATTTTAGGCATTTAAAAATCTCCAGTGCGGTATTCACCGCTCTTATTTAGAAAACCCGGGGCCGATATCCAGTGGTGGCCAACGTTTACATCCCGACTTCAACAACCTTAATAAAACAGCTGATTAAAGAGAGATAAAACGGACAAAGGCAGAGGGAATTCCCCTACCCTTGCTTAGCAACCATTGGCTACCCGTTTGAGTGCCGTCGGATCACTTTTTCTTGGGGGCAAGCATCATGGTCATCTGTCGCCCTTCCATACGAGGGCGAGATTCAACAGTCACCAAATCACCCAAATCGTTTTCAATGCGTTCCATTAAATCACGACCGAGTTCCTGGTGTGCCATCTCGCGCCCACGGAAGCGCAGAGTAACCTTACCTTTGTCCCCATCTTCAAGGAAACGCGTCAGGTTACGGAGTTTGACCTGATAGTCACCTTCATCAGTTCCGGGGCGGAACTTGACTTCCTTGATCTGGACTTGCTTTTGTTTCTTCTTCTGAGCAGCTTTTTGCTTTTTCTGCTCAAAGGAATACTTACCATAGTCCATGATTTTGCAAACGATCGGATCGCCGTTTGAAATCTGCACCAGATCAAGCCCTGCCTCTTCAGACTGGGCCAATGCATCATGCAGGCTGACAACACCCAACTGTTCACCTTCCGCACTGATAAGACGAACTTCATCAGCACGAATGCGATCATTGATAGGTGGAAGCTTTTCTTGCGGGCGACCGCGTTGATTAGTACGCTTGATCTTGACGTCTCCGTTTCAGGTTGTAGTTAATGCACGCTTTCAGGGTTGGAAGCTTCCTTTTCAAAAAGCTCCAGAAGAGAATCAAGGGAATAAGTCCCCAAGTCTTCTCCGCTGCGTGTCCTAACCGTTACAGTGCGATTCTCCACTTCTTTACCGCCAACGACAAGTAGGAAAGGCACTTTCTGTAATGTATGTTCCCGAATTTTAAAGCCGATCTTCTCATTTCTCAAGTCCGACTTGACGCGAATGCCATGAGATTGCAGTAAATTTTCGACTTCGGCGACATATTCCGCCTGTGCGTCGGTAATATTCATTACCACGGCTTGCACCGGAGACAACCATACCGGCAATGCGCCCGCATAGTGTTCGATCAAAATACCGATAAAACGCTCAAAGGAACCTACGATTGCGCGGTGCAGCATGATGGGTGTTTTACGTTGACCGTCTTCCGCCACATATTGGGCACCCAAACGTACAGGCATCATGGGATCATACTGAATGGTCCCCATTTGCCATTCACGACCGAGGGAATCCTGCATGTGATACTCCACCTTCGGCCCGTAAAAGGCACCTTCACCGGGGAGTTCCTGCCACTCAACGCCACAGGAACGCAGCGCTGAGCGCAATGCATTCTCAGCGTGATCCCACTGTTCTTCAGTGCCAATACGTTTTTCCGGGCGCAGTGCGAGTTTGACCGCAATATGATCAAAACCAAAGTCTTTATAGACTTTTAATGCCTGCGTATGGAAAGCCGTCACTTCAGACTCGATCTGATCTTCCGTACAGAAGATATGCCCATCGTCCTGGGTAAAGGCACGCACACGCATGATCCCCAGCAATGAACCGGAAGGCTCATTACGATGGCATGAGCCAAACTCACCGTAGCGAATCGGCAACTCACGATAGCTGCGTAATCCGGAGTTGAACACCTGAACATGCCCCGGGCAGTTCATGGGTTTCAATGCATATTCACGTTTCTCCGATTCGGTGAAGAACATATTGTCAGCATAGTTATCCCAGTGGCCGGATTTTTTCCACAAGGACACATCCATCACCTGAGGGGTACGGATTTCCTGATACCCACCCTGCAGATAAACGCGACGCATATATTGTTCAACAGCCTGCCATAATGCCCAACCGCGGGGATGCCAGAATACCATTCCGGGAGACTCTTCCTGCTGGTGGAAGAGATCCAGTTTACGGGCAATCTTGCGGTGGTCACGCTTTTCAGCTTCTTCCAAACGTTTCAAATAGGCTTTCAACGCCTTTTTGTCAGGCCACGCAGTGCCGTAAATACGTGTCAGCATGGGGTTATCGGAGTCACCGCGCCAATAGGCCCCTGCCAGTTTCATCAGTTTGAAAGCCTTGATCAAACGTGTGTTCGGTACGTGCGGTCCCCGACACATGTCGATATATTCCTGATGGTGATACAAGCGAATGGTATCGCCTTCAGGAATACCTTCAACAATCTGCTGTTTGTAAGGCTCGTTACGATCAACAAATGTCTGCAAGGCTGTGTCACGATCCACGTAAACACGCTCTACATCGTAGTCCTGATCGATCAATTGCTGCATACGTTTTTCAATGGCAGCCAGATCATCGGAGGAAATAGGGCCATTGAAATCGATATCGTAATAAAAGCCATCATCAATGACCGGACCAATCGCCATTTTGGCATCAGGGTACAGCTGCTTAACTGCATGACCCAATAGATGCGCACAGGAGTGACGAACAATCTCCAGCCCTTCTTCATCCCGTGTCGTTACGATGCTAATGGTGGCATCGTGATCAACGATATCGGCGGTATCGACCAATGTACCGTCAATACGACCAGCCACTGCGGCCTTTGCCAGGCCGGGGCCGATGGATTCGGCAATTTCCATGATGGAAACGGGATTATCGTAACTGCGTTGACTGCCGTCGGGCAGAGTAATACTGGGCATGTTCGTTCCTTTGGGCATCAGTGGTGCACCATACCAAGGGGCACTTGAGTGAAGGTAATGCAGAGAAATTGATCACGAGAAAGTAGTGCTTGCTCGCCTATGAGCTAACTTCCTGAGAAAAGAGACTTTATCAGTTTAGACGGGTGAAATTCAATCCTGATCCAAGGGGATCTTTGTTATCAACAGCATTTGAAATCCGGATAGATACTTCGCCACTTACCATAAAAAAGAAGGTCATAAAAAAAGAGGACACCCGTAGGCGCCCTCTCTTCAGTTCCAAAAGAAAATCAATACAGAGGATTGATCTTAGTTGGAGCTGCTATCTGCACCAGTATCAACTGGAGCGATTTCTACACGACGGTTCTGTGCACGGCCAGCGCGAGTAGCGTTGGTAGCAACCGGATGAGACTCACCATAACCGATGGTAGTCAGACGGCTAGCAGCAACACCCTGAGTGCTCAGGTAGCTGGATACGGCATCAGCACGACGCTGGGACAAACGTTTGTTATAAGCGCTAGTACCGATAGAGTCGGTGTAACCTTCAACGCGAACAGCAACGTCGGGGTTAGCAACCAGGCGCTGAGCAACAACGTTCAGAGTCTGCTGGGAATCTGCACTCAAGCGTGAAGAATCGAAAGCAAAGTGAATGTCGTTCAGAACCAGAGTCGGTTTCTCAGGTGCTTTTTCTACTGGGCAACCCTGTGCGTCAACTTCGGTACCTGCAGGAGTGCCTGGGCACTTGTCCAGGTAATCCGGAACGCCGTCACCGTCAGAATCCAAAGGACAACCTTTAGCGTCTACAGCAACGCCAGCAGGAGTGCCCGGGCACTGATCGATATTGTCAGGAACACCATCGCCGTCAGAGTCGGCAACAGCAGGTGTGTTGTGATGGCAAAGCAGAGCTGCTGCGGTAGCACCTGCTACAGCACCGATAGCTGCACCGGTACCTTCGTCGTGGTGACCAGTGACAGAGTAGCCAGCACCACCACCGATCAAGCCGCCTGCGATGCCGCAAACAACTTTGCTCTGATACCAGTGAGAACCCGTGCCATCGGTAGGCGCCGTGTCAGAGCTGGCACAACCAGCAAGACCCAGAACCAGTGCGGAACCCAGCGCTAAGCCAGTCGCAGATTTGTTCATGCAAGACTCCTTCTTGATACAACGTCGTGGTAGCACAACTGCTACGCGTGACGATTCCAATTTATTAGGCGAACCAATCCGCTTGAACTCACTTACGTCAAACTGCAAGTATAGCCAATTCTCGCATCTCGGCCCGTAAGGCATTCAGGGAACACCTCAAATTTCTTCTGACGGACTAAAAAGATGTCCAAAGCGATTGCATGATGCAATACTCGAACAGCGTTTTCAATCATTATTAATGTAAATAATTGAAATGTTTTTGTAGTTCATCCTTACGAACAACCTCTGAACCACATAAAGTCTCATTGCCCGGCCTTGGCGATTCACATCGCGACAACAGCTGCTGTACAGCTACTTGTCACAGAATAGTCGCTAAATCCCATTTTAGCACGTTTTAAATGGATTGATGGGTATTCGCCCCTCAACCCACGACAAAAGTCGTATTAGCGCTTGCATCGATTCAACAAAAAATAAATAAGTGCTGCAGTGATGCCGCCACCAAAAATCGCAAAATCATGCATGGAATCGACCGGTATAAGTGTCATGACTAACGCAACAATGATGGCTGGGACAAGCGCCTGAATGGCTATGGGATTGATACCATTGCGATACCAGTATTGCCCTCGATGGTCGCGGCTGTAGAGGGAATCAATATGTATCTGCTGATGTTTTACCCGATAATAATCGGTCAGGATAATGCCGTAGATTGGTCCGATGACAGCCCCCAGCACCCCCACTGTATACTGAATCAGTTCAGGGCTATTGAACAGCTTCCAGGGCATCACCAGAATCGCCCCTAGAGCAGTGACAAAGCCGCCAGTGCGGAAGGATATCCATCGCGGCGCCACATTCGAGAAATCAAATGCCGGCGACACAAAATTCGCCACGATATTGATGCCCATCGTGGTCAACATGAAGGTCAATGCCCCCATCAAAGCAACCGTTGTATCGTTGAGTTGTGCCACGGTCTGTATTGGATCTGTAATCATCCTGCCAAAGACGGGTACCGTGGCCGACACCATAACTACTGTAGTCGTCGAAAAGAGCAGGAAGTTGATCGGCAACCCCCACCAATTGCCACGGCGAATGACCTTCAAGTTACGGCAATAGCGACTGAAATCGCCAAAACTCAAGGTAGGTCCCGCAAAGTAGCCGACCACCAGCGCAGTGGCCGCAATCATTTCCCACCCCTGCATGGCAGGTGAAAGTATCTTGTCGCTGAGGGAAAAATGGAGATTGTGTGGCCCCGCTTCCATCACAAGCCATCCCGCCAATATAAGCATGGCGATATAGACCAGGGGCCCGGCCCAATCAATAAAGCTGCGTACACTTTCCATTCCCTTGATAAAAACCAGCACCTGAAAACACCACAGTGCCATGAAGCCAATCCATCCAATAGCGGATAAGCCAAGAAAATGTATATGTTCAAGAAAGGCAAGGGATGGGAAAACACGCAGCAGTACGATAATCAGCGCATTCGAGGCCAGAAAAGTCTGGATACCAAACCACACCAACGCAATGCAGCCACGCACCAACGCAGGAATATTGGCCCCAAAGACACCAAATGATAGACGACAGATGACGGGGTAAGGCACTGCTGCCTGCTGGGAGGGCTTCGCCAACAGGTTGGCAAAGCATTGCACTATAAGAATGCCCACCAATAATGAGAGCATAACCTGCCACCCGGCCAATCCAAGGGAGAACAGGCTTGCTGCAACCACATACCCGCCTACGCTATGGATGTCCGACATCCAGAATGCGCAGATGTTATAAGCGCCCCACTTCTGTTTTACCGGCCCTAAATCATCATTGTAGAGGCGGCGACTGTAACCCGGCGGGATGGTGGAATGAGCATCGTTCACGGAAGTGAGTCGCCTATCTGTTTCCACAGCGGATGAACGAATAGTGGATGAAGCAGGTTGTGGCATGGGTGACTCCTTGGTTCAGGGCAGGGTCAGAGGCAGCGCATGTCAGGACATGTCACGGATAACACCGTGTAAAGAGTGTGTTTATTTTTGTATACAATCCTCATGCCAATATGATTGTCCTGTAATGAAATGGCCAAAGTGATATCCTTTTATGGCTGCACTGTCCTTCCTTACCCTCTTCATTCCAGCTTCTTTTTCCCTTATCTGGCAGCCCAGTCTACTCAATTGCTTTCTCTTGCGATCCAGCATATAGCCTCTTTCATTGGCCCTCGCTCACACCATCCCCGTTATCAAGCCTACCTCGATACTCGAACGAACACCCTGCGCATCGTATCGGTGCACGAATATGACAAAATGCACCATAATAACCATTACTGTATGCAGAAATGTATACAATGGTAGATACGCTACAAGGTCGGAACGGATGACTTCACCTCAATGCACAAGTGGAAAGCACACACAATCATCAACATCGCTGAACATGATTTTGGGTGTATCAATGCATTGAGTCCGGTTGGCATGACATTTGCCATTAAAGAGATGTACAAGTGTGGATGCGCATTAAATCTGCCTGTTGATGTTGCTTCTGATAAACAGACGAGAAAAGTCATGACTGCAAGAAGTCTGAAACAAACCACGCGTTTTACTACTGAAGCATCAGGTATAAAGGCCCACGCGCGGCGGGATCAGTCCATTCATCATGCATTGTCAGACGCCATTGTCACCCATCGTCTAGCGCCCAATACACGCCTGCCTGAAGATGCGTTGTCACGTACTTTCAATGTCAGCCGCACGGTGATCAGACAAGTGCTTCAGCAATTGGCACATGAACGTTTGGTGACATTGATTCCGAATCGCGGAGCCCATGTAGCGATGCCTTCACCCAAAGAAGCCAGAGAGATATTTGAAGCTCGTCAAATACTCGAAGTCGCATCATTGAATACGCTCGAATTACCACTGTCGCCAACATCGTTAAGTCCTCTTAGGGAAATCACACTCAGCGAACAGAACGCACTTACTGACGGCCGTTGGCAGGAGGCCATTCAGTTATCAGGCCGATGGCATGTAGCCTTGGCCAGTATGGGCGGTAATAACATACTGACCGATATTATTTCGCAATTGGTGGCCCGCAGTTCACTATTGATCGCCCTTTATGGCACACCGCAACAACCGGCGTGTGAACATGATCACGAACGTCTGCCTTCACTGCTTGAGTATGGAAAGAGACAACAGGCCTGTCAGTGGATGAACGCACACCTGAATCATATTTTTGAAAGTTTGCATTTTTCGTCAACTCATCAGACAGCGCCCGACTTTGACGCACTATTCAGTGACCACCCGGCCGCAAACCCCGTTGGATAACCCACACCCATACAAGACTCTGACGTTAGGACTCGAGACAGCATGCGACTTCATGTCATCAATCCCAATACCAGTCAGGCAATGAGCGAAAAGATTGCCAAGGCAGCTCGCAACGCGGCACATTCCGCCGAAATTGTGATGCATACCAATAGGGAGGGAGCGCCATCGCTCGAGAGTCATTTTGAGGAAGCGATCGCATTGCCAGGCATACTGCGCATCATGGACGACATTACGCGGAAAGATCGCGCTGATGGCATTCTGATCGCTTGCTTTGGAGATCCCGGTGTTCATGCTGCGCGCGAGCTTGCCACCGTGCCCGTCATCGGTATCGCAGAAGCGGCGATGCATACCGCCACGCTG
>Ga0157360_1000136_pt1 | contig 36543 bp, 28 predicted proteins | sample AttlaeALBM1_FD_111483 | JGI IMG/M metagenome (GOLD analysis project Ga0157360, IMG submission 111483) | Fungus gardens microbial communities from leaf cutter ant in Ribeirão Preto, State of São Paulo, Brazil - Atta laevigata ALBM1 | ecosystem: Host-associated > Fungi > Mycelium > Unclassified ...
CAAAGCTGAAAGACTGGCGACGTGTTGCGACCAGATACGACCGCTGCGCTCATACATTCATGTCTGCAATCCACATCGCAGCAAGCTTCATCTTCTATCTCAAAGAATGAGTCCTGAGCATAGAGAAATTTTCCTTTTAGGCTTCCCCCTGCGAAAGCACTGATAGCAAGTAGAACGACACTCTCAGCGCCTGCAAGTTCCCACCGCGGCAATGCAGGGACGAAAACAGCGGCGAGGCTGAAAAGCAGTGCTCCTCCTGCCTGCAACGCAGGAATTTTCTGTGTACTGACCCAATGATACAGGCTGCTTCCGAGCAGATAGAACGCGGGTCCGAGTGCAAGAACCAGTTTTGAAGCCCCTTCCGCCGGCTCCAAAGGGCTCTCCAGCAGAATCTCCATCCCCACAGCCGTGATGATGATGCCACCAATCAGTATGGCATGCAGATAATGAAACAACGCCCCCATCCGGCCTGGATCGGAAGAGCGGGAAATGGCGTGCTCTGCTTCCTCGCTGGACGTTTCAAAATACAACCACCACATCGCAATGGTGCATAGAAAGCTGATGACAAAAGCCGTCAGCTCCATCAGGGACCACGTACTGGTTTCTGCCATGGACAAGCCAGATGCCATAACTGTCTCGCCCAGAGCCACAATCACGAAAAGCTGGCAGCGCTCAACGAGATGACTCCCCGAAATCGTCCAGTCAGACGTGTGGGAGCGCCCAAGACCGGGCAGCCAGAAACCGAACATGGGTGACACATATTCGCAGAGAACACCCATCGCCCAGAGGGGGAGCCGCATGTCCGGGGAAGAAAGACCACCTGCGATCCAGAAAACGGACGCAATCAGCCCCCAGCCCAGAATACGACGGTAATTCGCGGCCAGAGGGTGGGTGAACGGGAGGCGTGACACGACAAACGCTGACCGTCCCACCTGCATGACGACATAGCAGTGTGCGAAAGCAAGTCCACGTTCGCCAAAGGCTTCTGGAAGTGCTGCGCCACACAGCAGAGCAAGCGCCATTGTACCGAAGAGGGTTCCGCGAAGCGCCGGAAGACGCGGATCAAACCAGTTCGTGACCCAGCCTGTATATTGCCACCCCAGCCACGCGGCGAACCACAGCACAAGCATCTGAAGCACGCCAAGCCATGTAAGATGATGGAGCAGTCCGTGACTGACCTGCGTGACCAGAAACACATAGATCAGGTCAAAGAACAGTTCCTCATTTGTTACCTGGACCTTCTGGGCGCCCGGCTGGCGCATCAGTGAAGACTGGGTCGTAGTCATATAAGCGGGTTCCGACTGCTTTGATCGCAGCCTTTCCTATGCCTTATCCGCACCCCAGGGCTCCAGAGCAAATCAAGCCACAAAAAAGAGGACAGGCGAACCTGTCCTCTTTCTCTTGCCGAAAGCTCGGAATGTTAAAAGCTGTTTTTAGGCAGCGGATTTAGCAGGGCAACACTTGCTTTTCACGCAGCCCCAGATCTTGGCGCCTTTGATGATCGCACGCGCAATCGCTGGCGTTGTGGTAGGACGCAACAAACGCGGATCATACCCTGCAAAGCGACGATCATTTTCATCAAGGCAGAGCTGCATCAGCTCAGGAACCTTGATGTCGATATTCGTCATATCCTTGGCGCCGGTCACCGTGAAGTTGTTGTCCTGCGTATGCTCTTCGCCGTTATCGTCAATGGAGCGCGCCAGACCCATGCGCTCGTAGGCCAGGAAAATCCATACGCCAATGACGCGCAGTTCGAACCACGGACGCTTCCAGAACGGCATGCTTGCGCGATGCCAGGCCAGCCAGTTGGCAAAGAGTAGAATGTGACGACACTCTTCCTGCATGACCGGCTCGAACGTTTCGATCAGTTCCATGGGGAACAGGCCTGCGCGTTCAGCCAGCGCAAACAAACCGAACGCGAAAAAGCTGTCCACGCATTCTGAGAAACCGGTCACGAGATAAGCCCATTCCGTGTCTTTCGGCTCCACATAGGGAGGCTCAGGCGCCATCGGAATTTTGTAGGCTTCAACCAGCTTGCTCAGAACTTCCTTGTGCCGGTTCTCTTCCCAGGCATTGCGGGACAGGGCGTCCTTCATGTCCGGGTCATCAATCATGGCAGCATAGGCAGCCATTCGCAGACGGGCCTTGCCCTCGGTCTGTACGGCAATATCCCAGATCGGCAGGGACGTGATGCGATGCAGCGTCTCCGGGTCCAGTTCCGGCCAGTCGATGACAGATGGCTTGTATGGATTGAACGTGTCGCGGAACATCTGCGCGACAGCCTTCTTATGCTCTTCCGTTCCCGGCTTGAGAGGCCCCTTGATAGGGCTGCTCCAGTGACGCGCTTCGTAATCGACGCGTTCAAGCGTCTTCTCCGACGGTGCGTCGGGAAGGTGGGAATAGATGTCAGCCAGGCTTTTCATGATATTTTCGCGGCGTGCCCTGCGGCACGCCGTGCCCCTTGGAGCTTGTCGTTTTACTTCAGATCGGTCGCGGAGTGGATAACACGGTGCACAAGCCCGTATTCAATCGCTTCCTTCGCAGACATCCAGTAATTGCGGTCCGTATCCTTGGCGACCTTCTCGTAGGTCTGGCCAGTTTCCTTGGCAAAGATTCTATTCAGACGCTCACGCATCTTGATGATCTCACGAGCCTCAATGTCGATATCCGTTGCCGGGCCACGCACGCCACCCATCGGCTGATGGAGAAGGAAGCGCGTATTCGGCAGGCAGACGCGACGCTCCGGGCGACCAGCCGCATAAATTAGCGCCCCGGCAGAGGCGACCCAGCCCGTGCCGATCATATTGATCGGGGCGATCAAATCCACAAAGCGGATCATGTCATGGATCGTGTCACCACTTTCCACATGACCGCCGGGAGAGTTCACATACACATCGATCGGCTTGTCAGACGACCCGGCGAGCGCCAGCAGACGCCCCGTGACGTCACGCGCGATCTTGTCATTGATCCCACCAAAGATCAGAACCTTGCGCTGGTCGAACAGGCGGCTTTCGAGTTCGCTGATCGGGCTGTTCAGCGTCTTGTTGTCGTCTTCCGGGGCCTCTGGGGCACCCGGCTCGTCGTCCAGACGGGTAAGGGTCATTCTGGTGATGTCCATGTCGTTTCCAGATCCATCGTGCGTCTTCATCCCCCTATCCTGCTCTTCGTTTGCCTTCATGCCAAGTCCGGGAAAGACGAAGTCTCGCCATCCCGATCACGAACGGCTAGTCTCCGCCGTGTTCAGAGATTTGGCGAAGGCAGGAACGGCACAGTGGGTTCAGGGAACATGACGCATCCCGGGAAAGTGGTAACGCGCAGAAATGCGGGAAAGATCCCGCTCATGCTGCTGCTGGCCACACCCCTCTTTACCGCCTGCCAGCATCAGGACCCCGTCGATGTGCCGGCTGGGTGGTGGCATAGTTTTGAGGGCGGCGAGATCGCCAAGCTGCGCCCACCTCCACCGGGACAGAACCTGCCTTACCCACATGTTGGGCGCACCCCGACCCAAAATCCGGAAATGCCGTCTCCCGAGGCACGCGTTAACCTGACAATGCAGCTTGAAGCGCAGCGTAATCTGGCCCAGCGCGAGAGCGCGGCTCAGGGAACACTTCCTACCATCCCGCCTCCGCCGCCGAAGACTGCACCATCCGCGGTCAACCCGACGGGGACTGAGCCGGAAGAACAGAACAATCTGACCATGACGTCGGTGGGACAACCAGCGGACACAACGCCCCCTGCCAACGCAGCTCCGGAAGCACCGGCGGGTACCGCAAAGCCTGCACCTGTACCAAAGACGTCACAGCCTCAGCCCACACCGCCAGAAGCTGAGCTTCCGCCAGTTGTCGCTGCCTCAATCCCTCCCACACCCCCGGGAGAGTTCCCGCAGATCGGGGCTCTTCCGCCGCCAGCTCCGCAATTTCCCGGTTTTGATCTTCCCCGAGATGCAAATTTGACCGGCCCTCTGCGTCCTGACGTCGATACGTCTACCCCCGAAGGCACGCTGATCCGCTTTCAGCCCTCAACAGATCACGTCATTGGCGATCCCTCAGGGGACTACCAACGAATCATTTCCCAGCGTGGTAACCAGAAGATCACAATTCTCGGCTTCGGTGCCGCGATGAGCGCAGATGCTGGCCTCTCTACTGCGGATCAGAGCCGTGAGATCGCCCTTGGCCTTCTGCGCGCGCGCGCCGTTGCTGACGCACTCATGAAGCGGGGGGTCCCAGCTTCGGCCATCGTCCTGCGTGCCGAGACCATCGGCAACGGTGTTCGCGTTCGGAATGGCGGCTGATCAGGACTGAAAGGAACATGTCTTAAAGGACTGTTCCTCTTACGGAAAAACCTGTCTATCGTGCCTCCTCCCGTAATCTTTTTACCCTGAGCTGGTCATGACCGAAGAGTTCCACCGCATCCGCCGCCTGCCGCCCTATGTGTTCGCTGAGGTGAACAAGGCCAAGGCAGCCGCGCGAGCGGCCGGTGAGGACATCATTGATCTTGGCATGGGAAACCCGGACAGCGCTCCGCCGGCTCATGTCGTGCAGAAGCTGGTCGAAACCGTGGGCGATCCGCGCGCGCATGGCTATTCCGTCAGCCGCGGCATTCCGGGCCTGCGCCGCGCCATGGCGAACTACTATGAGCGCCGCTTCAACGTCTCCGTCGGCCCGGAAACGGAAATCATCGCGACGCTGGGATCCAAGGAAGGCCTTGCCAATCTGGCAGCCGCCATCACCAGTCCCGGTGATACGATCCTCGTGCCGAACCCGTCCTACCCTATCCATCAGTTCGGGTTCATCATCGCAGGCGCATCTGTCCGTTCCATTCCGGCCACACCGGATGAGGACATGCTGCGTGCGCTGGACCGCGCCGTGCGTCACTCCGTTCCGAAGCCGACCGCGCTGATCGTCAACTTCCCGTCCAACCCGACGGCCTTTGTTGCCAATCTCGATTTTTACAAGGAAATCGTTGCCTTCGCGCGCCGGGAAAACATCTGGATCCTTTCGGACCTCGCTTATAGCGAGATCTATTTCGATGCAGATGAACCGCCGCCATCGCTGCTCGCCGTACCGGGGGCGAAGGACGTGGCCGTGGAGTTCACCTCCATGTCCAAAACGTATTCCATGGCGGGCTGGCGCATGGGCTTTGCCGTTGGCAACCCGAAGCTGATTCAGGCCCTGACCCGTATCAAGTCCTACCTGGATTACGGCGCCTTCACGCCAATTCAGGTGGCATCTGTAGCGGCTCTGAATGGCCCGCAGGATTACGTGTCGGACATCCGCGCCATGTATAAGGATCGCCGGGACGTTCTGCTGCGCGGCCTGAGCGCTGATGGCTGGGACGTTCCTGCCCCCGCCGGATCCATGTTCGCATGGGCCCCTATTCCCCCCGCTTTTGCTGACATGGGGAGCGTGGAATTTTCCAAGCTCCTGCTGAAAGAAGCTGGCGTGGCCGTCGCACCCGGCCTCGGCTTTGGCGAATATGGCGAAGGGTTCGTCCGGATCGGACTTGTTGAAAATACTCAGCGGCTGCGTCAGGCGACGCGGGCCATCAAGAGCTTCATGAGCCGGCACGGTGCCGGCGCATCGACCGCTGATCTTCTTGGAGCTGCATCATCGTGAAACCACTGCGGATCGGACTGGCCGGACTAGGGACTGTCGGTGTCGGCGTCATTCGTCTTCTTCAGAAGAATGCCGAAACGATTACGGCCCGGGCCGGTCGGCCGATCGAAGTGGTCGCAGTCACGGCACGCAGCCGCGACAAGGACCGTGGCGTCGATCTATCCGGCATGCGCTGGCATGACAACGCCGTGTCCGTCGCGCAGGACCCGGAGATCGACGTTATTGTCGAACTGATCGGTGGTTCCGAAGGCCCTGCACGTGACATGGTGGAAACCGCCCTGACGCGTGGTGTGCCTGTGGTAACGGCCAATAAGGCGCTTGTGGCCCTGCACGGCTCGGAACTGACGCGTCTCTCCGCTGAAAATGCTGCGCCGCTCTTCTTTGAGGCCGCTGTCGCCGGTGGCATCCCGGCCATCAAGCTTGTCCGCGAAGGATTGGCTGCTGATCGTTTGGATAGTGTAGGTGGCATCCTGAATGGTACCTGCAACTACATCCTCACGGAAATGCGTACAACCGGGCGCGATTTCGGGGACGTACTGACAGAAGCACAGGCCAAGGGATACGCCGAGGCCGAGCCTTCCACGGATGTAGATGGCTGGGACACCGCTCACAAGCTGGCCATCCTCACCGGGATTGCGTTTCAGCCCATCGTATTCGACACCCTCCCCGTCCACGGTATCCGAGATGTGACAGCTTCGGACCTGACGTTCGCCAATGAACTGGGATACCGTATCAAACTGCTCGGTATGGCTCGCGCCACCGGGGATAACGGGATCGAAGCGTGGGTCCGTCCCTGCCTCGTCCCTGCCAAGGCAGCCATTGCCGCCGTGGAAGGGGTCTTCAATGCCGTCACCACACAGGGACCGTTCAGTGGTCCCATCACAATTTCCGGCCGTGGCGCTGGCGAAGGCCCAACGGCAAGCGCCGTGGTTGCGGACCTGATCGACCTTGCCCGCGGGGCAAATCTTCCGGTCTGGGGCGTCAAAGACGCTCCGGCACCTGTGCCCTGCACAAGTCTCGGGGAATTGAAGAGCGCATTCTATATCCGTCTGGATGTGGAAGATCGTTCTGGTGTCATGGCCGATCTGACATCCGTTCTCCGTGACCATGATGTTTCCGTGCACTTCGTCTCGCAACATGACGCTGCAGCGGGACGTGCACATCTGGCCCTGGTGACTCATCAGGCCCCAGAAAAGGCTATTTCTGCAGCTATAACAGCACTTTCCGCGCTCCCAGTCGTTAATGGGGCTCCTTTAGTGCTCAAGATCGAGGATTCTCTCCAGTGATCGATCCCACAAGTGTTCTTCCCTACCGCGTTACCGACCGCAACCTGGCGCTGGAGCTTGTCCGCGTTACGGAAGCGGCTGCCATTGCCTCTGACCGCTGGACAGGCCGCGGCCTGAAGAACGACGCCGACGGTGCGGCTGTTCAGGCCATGCGCGCTGCCTTTGATACGGTTGCCATTGATGGCGTCGTCACCATTGGCGAAGGCGAAATGGACGAAGCACCGATGCTTTACATCGGTGAAAAGGTCGGGTCCGGCGGCCCAGCCATGGACATCGCGGTCGATCCGCTTGAGGGCACGAACCTCTGCGCCAAGAGCCTGCCGAATGCCATTACGGTGGTTGCCCTCGCCGAGCGTGGCAAGTTCCTGCACGCCCCAGACATCTACATGGAAAAGATTGTCGTCGGACCGGACCTGCCGGACGATGTCGTCAATCTTGATTCTTCCATTGAAGAAAACCTGCGCAATCTTGCGAAGGCCAAGAAGCGCGACGTGTCAGACCTCGTGCTCTGTACGCTAGACCGCGAGCGCCATGAAGAACTGATTGCCCGCGCCCGCCAGGCTGGTGCCCGCGTTCAGCTTCTCAGCGATGGTGACGTTGCTGCAGCAATCGCCACCTGCATCGATGGCGGTGGCGTGGATCTTTACGCTGGTTCCGGCGGTGCTCCTGAGGGTGTTCTGGCAGCCGCAGCAATCCGCTGCATGAATGGCCAGATGCAGGGTCGCCTGCTGTTCGAAGACGATGCACAGCGTGAACGCGCCCGCGAAATGGCTGATGGCAAAGACCCCACGCGTCTTCTTGGTCTGCACGACATGGCCGCCGGTCACGTTTTGTTTAGCGCTACAGGCGTCACCACCGGCTCTCTGCTGAAGGGTGTGGAACGGATCAGCCCGACCCGCGCCAAGACGCATTCGATTGTCATGCGTTCAAAATCAGGCACAGTTCGCTATATTGAAAGCCATCACGACTTCAGCCTGAAGACAAATCGACCATCCTGAATGGAGTAGCATGTTAGAAGACGATACGGGCCTGGTTCTCGGCGTATCCCGCAGCGCAGGCAACCGTCGGTGGATCTGGCGCGATCCACGTCTGGCAGAGGCGGATAACCGCCTCGCCCTCGGTCTGGCCCAGCGTGCGGCCATTCCAGAACTCCTGGCCCGTATCCTGACAGCCCGTGGCGTCACTGCCACGGACGCTGCGTCCTTTCTGGACCCACGCCTCCGCGATCTCATGCCCGATCCGTCCTGCCTTCAGGATATGGACGCGGCCGCTGCCCGGCTGGCGCAGGCTGTTTGCAACCGGGAGCATGTGGGCCTTTTCGGCGATTATGACGTCGATGGGGCCTGCGGCACCGCACTGGTCTGCGATACGCTTCGCGAAATGGGCTGCACGGTCAGCACACATATTCCCGATCGGATGACCGAGGGTTACGGCCCCAACACACCTGCTCTGGAAAAACTTGTTGCTGACGGCGCTACCCTTCTGGTCTGCATCGACTGCGGAACAGCCGCCATCGACATTCTGAACGGCTTCCATGGGCAGACCGACGTCATTGTTCTGGACCATCACAAACCCGATGGCTCCATTCTGCCAAAAAGCATTGTGGTCAATCCGAACAGACTGGATTGCGGTTCGGGTCTTGGGGCAATCTGCGCAACAGCCGTCGCCTTCCTGACAATGGTTGCTACCGTCCGACTGCTCCGGCGCGAAGGCTGGTTTACGGACGGGCGGCAGCCACCCGATCTTCTCAAACGTCTTGACCTCGCTGCTCTTGCGACGATCTGCGATGTGATGCCCCTTACAGGCCTGAACCGCGCACTTGTCATGCAGGGATTGCGTGTCATGGGCCGTGGCGAGCGCCTAGGATTGGCGACACTGTCTTCCGTGGCGGGCGTTAAAGAAGAAGCCAGCGCCATGGCATGTGGATTTGCACTTGGCCCACGGATTAATGCCGGCGGCCGAATTGCCAAAGCCAATCTGGGCCTGCGCCTCCTCCTGTCTGATGACGTTGTTGAAGCCCGTACGCTTGCTGATGAACTCGACAGCGTCAACCGACAACGCCAGAGCGTGGAAGCCGGTATTCTCATGCAGGCCATGGAACAGGCCGAGCAACAGATCGAAGACGGCCACGCCGTCATCTTCCTGCACGGAGAAACATGGCATCCAGGTGTGGTGGGAATTGTCGCAGGACGCTTGAAAGAACGCTTCAACCGTCCTGCCCTTGTCGGGGCATTTGCGGACGGAATCATCAAAGGCTCAGCGCGATCCGTACCTGGACTGGACATCGGAGGTGCGGTCATTACCGCCCGCCAGTCTGGCCTTCTGGTCACTGGCGGTGGACATGCCATGGCAGCAGGTTTTTCCCTGACTAATGACAATGCCAAGCCCTTTCACGAGTTTCTGGACGCCACCCTGTCAGAGGCCCGCGCTCTCCCTGTGCAGGAAGCGCTCCGTATTGACGGGCTTCTAACCTTGCGTGGCGCCTCGCTCGAAGTCGCTTCTCAACTTGAGCGGCTGGCCCCTTTCGGACCAGGCAATGAAGAACCGGTATTGGCGATTAGTAATGTTCGGTGCGTCAAAAGCGATCGGATCGGCAAAGACGGTAATACCCTGCGCCTGATGTTTCAGGGAGAAGACGGTGGCACACGTCTAAAGGCTCTCGTTTTCCGTGCGGGAGACAAACCCTTTGTTCCGTTGCTTGAAGATCGGACGATGCCACTCCTGCATCTGGCAGGACATCTGCGGGTAGAAACCTGGCAGGAAAGAAAAAATCTGACTTTTTTCATTTCTGACGTTTCAGCCGCTTGACGGGGGTCAGGAACCCCCTTATACACCCGCTCACGCCTCCAGTCCCGTTCGTCTAGAGGCCTAGGACACCGCCCTTTCACGGCGGCAACACGGGTTCGAATCCCGTACGGGACACCAAGTTTTTTTGGTAATGATATCAGCAATTTAGTGCTGTATCGGGCGCCAAAACTAAAAAATTAAGTAGCGATTTTGGACCAATTCTGGACCAATGACGATTCCGTCCCCTTTTCGGAGTTCGTCTCATGGCCCGTATAAAGTCCGCCGAGAATGCCAAAGATCCTGCAACAGGACGCCCTCTGCCTGATGGCGTGAGTTGCCGGGGGCCAAAGCAATACAGGGCCCGCAAGCTGGTCAACGGCCAGCGGATCATCAGAACATTTGACACCGCCCGCCTCGCCCGCGCCTGGCTCGAGGAAACCTCGGTCAAAGTGCGTGAAGGGCGTCATATCGACGTCCGGGCCTTGGACGGTCTCGTGCTTAGAACCCTGATTGAGCGCTACCGTGACGAATGCATGGCTCACCGCGACGCTGACCGGACAGGGCATATTCCAGCACTGCTTCGCGATCCCATCGCAGACCTGAAGCTCTCCCGCCTGACAGTTCCAGCAGTTCGAAGCTTTCGCGACCGTCAGGGCAAGGATCTGGCTGCTGCGACAGTCGTCAAGCGGCTCAATCTCCTGGCCTCCATCCTCAATCATGCCATGAGCGAATGGGATGTCCCGCTCTCGCTGAACCCGGCTTCGGGACGCATGATCAAGCGGCCGACAGGCGCCGACCGCAAGCGCAATCGACGACTGCAGGAAGACGCCCCGGAGGGCCCAACGCCCCCTACTCCTCACAAGACGACAAAAGCCAACGAATACGACCGCCTGCTTGCCGCAGTGACGTCCGAAAACCATCCGGATGACGTCTGGTTTGTGAGATGGGCCATCGAGCAAGCCACCCGATTAGGCGAAGCCGCGTCCCTGCGCTGGCGCGATGTCAATCTTGTGGCACGAACAATTTCGCTCCGACACACCAAGACACTGCATCTTGCTGAAGAAATGGGCCCGGAACTGCGCCCGCTGATGCCCGGGGCGCGAGCTCTGCTATACGACAAGCTGGATACTCTTCCTGCCCCACCCGATCCGGATGACCTGATCTTCCGGATCGGCGACGAACGCGCTTTTTCAGTGCGATACGGTCGTCACGTCAAAAAAGCAGGGCTTGTCGATTTGACGTTTCACGATCTCCGCCATGAAGCCACCAGCCGTCTTGCCAGATTTTTCCCCAATCCCCTGGATCTGTGCAGGGTCACCGGGCATCGCGATCTCAAAAGCCTGGACCGCTACTACCAGCCCGTGTTGACAACCCTTGCTGAGGATGCGGAAGAGCGCGCCCGTCTGCTGGGATACATCTACGATCGGGATGAAAGCGCGACCACATAGACGCGACACACAAGATGTTCATACGAATACAGGACATATTTCCGCTGACATCATTTGTCATGTTTCTCTATGCGCGGAAAATCTCTCTGGCCAGAAACAGGAAATGCTTTTCAAAAGTGGATTTCGTGACGAGGTGCAATCTCTCAGGGTCGATTTACTGATTGATTTATAAATACGCCTTTCTACCCTGTTGAATATACCGACAAGCAGTGAGGCGCGGACATGGACAGACCAGATGAGCGAACCTCTCTTACGGTCATGACTTCAAGGGAAGCCGCGGAATATCTTAGGATCTCCTATGATGGCTTCAGGACGATGCGATCGCGCGGTGACGGACCTGCCGTTTTTATTTCGCTTGGCAGACGGCTTCGCTTTCGCAAGCAAGACCTTGATGCATTTCTTGCCTCGCGCATTCAGTGCGACGCCCGCGTTGTCGACTTGGGTCACGGCAAAGGTGTTTCTGCAGGGTCTGATCAGAACCCTGTCGCCACAAAGCGTAAAAGGGGCCGACCGCGTTCCACAGGCCAGATCGTCCTCATGCCCGTCCTGGTATATCTCCGGGCCGCTACCCTCCTGGCTTTGATCGCAGGTTTGTATGTCGGCAGCTTTTTGCTGTCTTCAGCGATCCGCTGGGAGGCTGTACAATGTCTGATAAAATAGAATTTTCGTTGCACCGGAGCTCAGTGCCGGCAGCGGCTGCAAGCTATGATGCTTCCATGCTTCCTGCATGGCATGTCCGGCGTCCGCACTTCTTAAAGAGCGCCTTGGCAGTCATCCAGGAGGCTTTGCCGACGGCTTCAGACATAGCATGGCGCTATCTGCCCCGAATGCCCTGTCATGTCCGCGCGTCGATGACCGAAGACGAAACAGCGACGCAAATCATGGATCTGGTAGACGCAGTTTCACAGGACTACGTCTCACCCAATACCCCGGACGCCCGGAATGCCCTGCTTTTCAGGCTAGGCTCTGACTGGAAAGAACCTTTGGCAGCCTTGCCGGCCATGATCCGCCCGATGATCGTCACGGATGCCGAGGAGCAACGCGGGTTCGCCATTCTCTGGTTAAGCTCACCTGTTATTACCAGCGTAAATGGCCGTCTTGCCCCTCAAATTCTTGCTGATTGGGCTGAAAAACTGATGGCCCACTTTCTCGGAGCATCACGTCTCCCGGCCCTTGCCCTGGTGGGATCGCCCTGGGCAATCCGGGGGAGCCGGCAGGGCAGCCCGACATCTGAGCGACCCGTCTGGAAAACCCAGCCAGGAGCAGAGAGGGTTGAACTGCGCGCGGTTGTCAAACTGCTTTCCCCGAGAACAGGTCCGGATTTTGGTGAAAACTGCGACAGCACAAGCGACTTCTACAACACTCCAAAAGCGATCAGGATTACAAACCAGTACCTGTTCAACAACGTGAGGCAACACTTTGCACCTCACCCGTCGCCTGACTCCGAGGGCATCCTCGCCTACGCCCGCGCGATCAACAGGCAATTTCCTCGTCCCGTTCCCCCGGGAAACGTTATGGGAATGTGTCAGCGTATTCACGACTACCTTCACAAGAAACTTGCTCGCCGCACCACTCGACGCCGAGATCCTGACGAAACACCCCGGCAGGCGCAGGCACGCTCAGGACGCGAGACCGGGGCAATGCGTCGAGAAGCCACATCGCGTCGACTGGTGGCGCTCATTCTTGCGTGGCCCTCCGATAAAAAGCTCACACAGTCGGCTCTTGCCGTTGCCGCCGGGGTTTCCGAAAAAACAGTTCGAGATCACGAAAAGCGGCCAATCCCGACCGGAAGTTCGCTCCCTCTCTCTGGTAATACTCAGAATATAAACAAGTTCGCGAGGCCAGAGTGTTGTTTCCCCGGAAAAACTCTTTCCGAGCTTATCGCACATCGGAAGATCGAGCTGGAAGATGTGGCGTATTTTGAGGGGTACAAGCGCGATCTGCGACGTTCCCGGAATCCTGCAAATCCCCCGAACACTCCAGTCTCAGCCTGGGACAATCCGGAGATTGCATTCGCATATCGGGACGCTGAGATCGCTTTTGAGGACGTCAGGAGCCGGAAACGTCGGTCCGTGCTGAAGGCCGCACGGGAACGACAATTGCGACAGGCTGGCCTGAGGGGCGACATTTCCGTAAAAAGACGTGCTCTGAACGCGGTGCCGACACGGCTTGCGCTGCTTCAACCGTATCTTGAGAAAAAATACCCTCCGGAACGACTCAGCGTTCTTCTGAAAATCATCAGAAGGAACATGGAAAAAAAAATCGAAGCCGATTTTCACGTTGGCACTATGGCAAGAATACTTCGCCAGGCTTCGCCCTCTCCCATCGCACCGCCACGCTTTCGCGCAGTACGTCGTCAGAAAACATGCGATCCGCACCGGCATGCGATATTCCGCATTCTTCGGCGGCCCGCGTCCGGCTTGTCCACCCTCGGCTATAATTTGAGCACGAAGCGTGGTCGCAAAAATTTCTGCGATAAGCTCGTGAACCATCTTGTCCGAGCGGGCTCTTTCAATCCGTCCGACATAGAGCGTCTCAAGAGAGAAACCATGGAAGCACTCAAGATTTACGGCATACACCCCATGCCCAGATCGCGATTGAGCGAGCCAACACGAAATAAGGACATCACGACGTCATTAGTGGAAATTTCGTGATGTCACGACGATCTGCTCGGACTGTGGTTCCTGCTGTTCTCTGCCAACTCTGTGCAGAGAACGGTTTCCCACGTCAGCCAAAAGCGCAGAAAAATCGATGATCTCGCGGGCGACGAGATGCACGACCTCGCCTTCTTTCTGAAGACGACCCTTTACGCCCAACATCCGGCTAGACAGCACGACGCGGCGGTATTTCTCGAACATGTCCGGCCAGACAATGACATTCAGCGCGGCGGTCTCATCTTCAAGCGTGAGGAACACCACACCTTCGGCGGAGCCTGGACGCTGCCGAACCAGCACAAGCCCTGCCGCGGTCACTCGGCGCCCGTCCTTTGCGTCCAGCGCCTGTCGGCAGGACACAATGCCCTGTTCACGCAGATCGCTGCGCAGGAAGGCCAGTGGATGGTCCCGCAGGGTCAGCCCGGTCCGGTTGTAATCGCGTGTCACTTCGGCCCCGTCCTGCATGGGCCGGAGCAACACATCGGGTTCCTCTGCCTCGCGTTCCACCATGGCCGCAGCAAACAGCGGCAAAGGTTCGTCACGCAGGGCTCTGATAGCCCAAAGCGCTTCACGTCGTGCGAGACCGAAAGCCGGCCGGAAAGCATCCGCCTCGGCAAGATGCGTCAACGAGGCTGCCTTCACCCCTGCCCGACGCCACAAATCGTCTACCGATATGAACGGTTTTGCACCCCGCGCGATAACGATCCGTGCGGCCTCATCATTGGCAAGTCCCTTCACCAGGCTCATGCCCAGCCGGACAGCAAATCTGCCCTCTCCTGTCTCTGGCCCTTCAAGCGTACTGTCCCATCGTGACGCGTTGATACAGATTGGCCTGATCTCAACGCCATGCTCGCGCGCGTCCCGCACAAGCTGGGCCGGTGCATAAAACCCCATCGGCTGGGAATTGAGCAGGGACGCCAGAAACACATCGGGATGCCTGCATTTCATCCAGGACGAGGAATAGGCGAGGATTGCAAAACTTGCCGCGTGGCTCTCCGGGAAACCGTAAGACCCAAAGCCCTCAAGCTGCTGGTAAATCCTCTCGGCAAACTCTTCCGAGTATCCTTTGCGCTTCATGCCTTCAACCAACCGGGCTTGAAACTGGGAGACAGTACCAGTATTCTTGAACGTCGCCATGGCACGCCGTAACTGATCCGCCTCGCTGGCCGAAAAACCTGCGCAGACCATCGCGACCTGCATCGCCTGCTCTTGAAACAGCGGGATGCCAAGGGTCTTTTTCAGCACCTTTTCCAGTTCAGGTGTCGGATACTCCTCCGGCTCAAGTCCCTCGCGTCGTCTCAGATAAGGATGGACCATGTCCCCCTGAATGGGACCAGGCCGCACGATCGCAACTTCAATGACGAGATCATAGAAAACACGAGGTTTGAGGCGCGGAAGCATGGACATCTGTGCCCGGCTCTCGATCTGAAACACCCCGATCGTATCGGCCTTGCGGATCATCGCATACGTGCGCGCATCCTCGGCCGGAATGGTCGCCAGCGTGAAATGCTGGCCTTTGTGTTTGGCCAGAAGGTCGAGACCTTTCTTCATGCAGGTCAGCATCCCCAGCGCCAGACAGTCGACCTTCATGAATTTCAGGACATCGATATCATCCTTGTCCCACTCGATGATCTGCCGGTTCTCCATGGCCGCGGGCTCCACCGGGACCAGTTCATCCAGCCGGTCATGGGTCAGCACGAAGCCACCGGGATGCTGGGAAAGATGGCGTGGCACGCCCATCAGGCATCGGGCCAGATCCAGGGTCAGACGGACGCGGCGGTCGGAGAGATCGATGCCGGTGTCCGTCAGGGTGTCTGTTTCCAGCTTTCGCCCCCAGCCCCAGATCTGCCCGGAGAGCGTACGGATCAGATCTTCAGGCAATCCCATGACCTTGCCGACATCCCTCAGCGCACCCTTGGCGCGATAACGCGTCACGACAGCCGTCAGGGCTGAGCGGTCCCGGCCATAATGACTGTAGACCCACTGGAGCACCTCTTCCCGGCGCGCATGTTCGAAGTCCACGTCAATATCCGGTGGCTCGCGTCGCTCCTCACTGATGAAGCGCTCGAACAACAGGTTGTTCCGGGCCGGATCGATGGCCGTGACACCCAGCACGTAGCAAACGTCACTATTGGCGGCCGAACCCCGCCCCTGACACAGAATGCCCTTTGAACGGGCATAACGGACAATACTGTGCACCGTCAGAAAGTAGGGTGCATAATCCATGCGCGCGATCAGGGCGAGCTCATGATGAAGGCTCCTGCGAACCTCGTCAGGGATCCCCTCGGGATAGAAACTGTCCGCTCCTTTCCAGGTCAGGGCTTCAAGGGCCTGCTGCGGGGTCTGGCCCGGAACAGAAACTTCATCCGGATACTGGTAGGCCAGATCATCAAGGCTGAACCTGCAGCGTTTCATGATAGTCACGGATCGCGCAACGGCTTCCGGATACCGGCTGAACAGTCGGGCCATTTCTTCAGGCGGTTTCAGGTAGCGGTCCGCATGGCGTTCGCGGGCAAATCCGGCGTCGTCGATGGTGGTGTTGTGCCGGATACAGGTGACGACATCCTGCAGAATGCGCCGGTCATAGGTATGAAACAGCACGTCATTGGTTACGACTGTCGGCACTCTTGCCTGATACGCCAGGTTCGCCAGTTCATAAATCCGCATCTGGTCATTGGGACGCCGGAGCAGCGTCAGCGCCATGAAAGCGCGATCGGCAAAGGCGTCTTTCAGCTTGCGCAGATGCAGGGCGCATGCGTCATCAGCCGTGTCTGGAATCAGGATGACAAGCAGCCCCTCACCCCAGTGAACAAGATCCTCCCAGACCAGATGGCACTTAACCTTCCCGGCGCGAGCCTTGCCGATGGTGAGCAGCCGGCACAACCGTCCATAAGCGGCGCGGTCGGTCGGATAGGCCAGCACAGGCGGGAAATCAGCAAAGTCGAGACGACAGCCGACGACCAGCCGGATCCCGGCCGCTTTTGCCGCGACATGGGCCTGCACCATGCCTGCCAGAGAATTGCGGTCACAGATCCCGAGCGCCTCGATCCCAAGGGCTTTCGCCTCCTCGAAGAGCTCGATGGGAGATGAAGCCCCGCGCAGGAACGAGAAATACGTTGTGACCTGCAACTCGGCATAAGGCGGTGCCAAGGACGTCATCCAAAGATGCCATGCAGAAACCATGCCTGCGATCCGGTCTCGCCATGTTCCCCATCACCCGCGCGATAGAGCCAGAACCGCTCTCCGCTCGTGTCCTCCACCCGGAAATAGTCCCGGGCGATGGTCAGTTCAGTGTCATCCTTCCACCACTCCCCGAAAACACGTTCCGGGCCATCCGCGCATTTCACCTTGCGCCGTACGCCACGCCAGATGAAGAATAACGGCGGTTGGTCGGGGAGTTCCGCCATCGCCTGCACCGGTTCGGGACGCGGAAGCAGACGTGTCGGACGTGGCCAGTGATCGGGCCAATCCTTTGTCTCTTCCGGGGCAAGAGCCGGCACGCGGCAGAAAGACCTTTCGGGAAGATCGCTCTCCACGGCGGCAAACCGATAAAGCGCATGGGTGCCGACCCGATTGGCCAGCGTGTCGATCAGGTCGGAAACATCGCTTTCTTCCTCTTCGATCAGGGAGGAGACGGTCTGACGCCGGTCCATCGGCTCGGCCAGCGAGGCAATCAGCACCATACGCTCAATGCCGAAACCGGGATCGATGGTCTCGATCTTCTCGCACAGCAGCCGGGTCAGGCGTCTAACGTCGCGCACTGGCGTCGCCGTGGCCACGCGGACAGCTTCGGTGCGGCGGTCGACACGGTGCAATAGCAGATCAAGATGCCGCACACCCTGCCCGCGCTCGTCCAGCTTTTCACACAGCACAGGAACCAGCTTGCCGATAGAGCGGGCGATGGTCTCTGCCGCCGCGATCGGCTCGGCAAAGTTTCGCACCACCTGCACCGGGTCAACGGGCCGGATCGGGATGATGGCTTCATTCACACGACCGAAGGCCTGATCCAGTCTGCGGGCTATGTTGGGGCCGAAGCGTAGTGTCAGCGGGGCCCGCGGCATCGCAGCGAGTGGGCCAATCCGCGACACCCCTAGCGCTATCAGCCCTTCGATACTCCTAGGGGGCAGACGCAGGGCTTCAATGGGCAAGTCAGAAAGGACAGAAGCCACGTTCCCCTGCGGCACGATAGTCAGCGACGCTTGGCCATAACGTGCGAGCGCGTGAGCGGCGCCCCACGTTTCGGCTACGGCCGCTTTTGCTCTGAAGCCGGAACTGGACAGACGATGGATCATGTCCGTGAGCATGGCGCGCTCGCCACCATGAAGATGGTCGGCTCCCGTGGTGTTCAGAACCAGGCCATCTGGTGGATCGGTTGCGACGAGAGGGGAAATCCGGTGCTGGAACCACAACGCCAGCTTTTCCAGCCCCTGCCGGTCGCCATCGGGATCGGCATCCATGAAGACCAGATCCGGATAGAGCGCCTGCGCCTTGGCGACCGGTATGCCAGGACGCAGACCCAGCCTGCGGGCCGCCAGATCAACCGACAGCACAACGCGACGACGCCCCTCTCGCCCTACCAGTGCCAGAGGGAGGTCAGGCGCGGGCGCGGCGTGCCCCAGCCGCTTCCTGATCCGGTCTGTTGGCCAGAGCGGCAGGTAGAGCGAGACCACCCGCGAGACAACAACTGTAGGCGAGCCTCCCTTTGGCATCGCAGGCCTCCACTTCAAAATCAGCACATTCACCCGCACGGGCACGGATCAGTTCCAGCAACCAGCGGGGCCGACCCACTCCCGGCACCGGCAACCCAACCGAGGGTAATACGGACACCCGCCAGCGCGTGGCACTCGCCGTCGGCTGACCAAAATCAGCAGCCTCGGTTTGACGGCGCCAGCGCCGGATCGCGAGGCCAAGCGCGCCAGATGTTTCAGCCGCCAGTTGCAGGCGACGGGACGCCGTCATCGACAGACGCGCTACATCTGCGACCACGGCCCCAAGACCACCATGCCGCAGCCCCTCCTCGAAACACGCCAGAACGTCAGCCTCCGAAGCGGCCTCGACATAGATGACCCTTCGGCCAGACAATCCGGCCTGTTTAAGCGCGGGACCAAACACATCCTGACGGGTGACGATCCACAACACTTTGCCGCGTGTCCGGGCCGCGATCCCGGCGACGAACTGTCCGGCTGCCGCACTATGCAGCGCATCATTGCCGCCACCAGCCACTTCATGGAGAGCCCCTAGCGCGAGCCCTCCCCCTGGCAGACGACTGTCGATCTCCCTCACACCAAACGGCAGAACAGACCGACGTCGGTTTGTATGACCTTCCAGACGACTGATGGCCGCACGCAATGTCTCCAAAGCTGGTTTCATGTTGGGAGAAGCACTCATTGCAAAGATCCATCGCCCCTTGTCTGGCAGAATTTCAGGACTATATGTTCCTGTTTTGTTCTTATATGAGTGCGCAAGTCAACGCCAATTTGCATGTGACGCGCGGGCTGGTTGCCCACTCGTTGCTCAGGCAAATCCCGGGAGGTGACGTAAAGATTTGAAGGTAGAGGATTCTTTCTCCTCAATTCCTCCCCCCCTGTGAAACCCGAGGGAGAATTCACATGCGCACAGCCGACGCTCCCATGACAACATTGGCGTCCTGAGACAAAGGCTTCAGGAGCTGTATCTGAATGGATCTCTGATCTTTTAACCCGCACCAGAAGCAACATGTAATGTCCGCCAATGGGGGGAACCTGAAGGTCGGCTTTGCGACAGAATCAAATGGAAACGGACGTCACCGCTAATCCCGGTGCAGTTCAGTTAATTCTCCAGCGCGGATGAAGAGAGAGATTGCAGCTCCTCTCGCCACTTACTGGCGAGTCCCTCTGCGAGTAGAATGAAGCTCTCCAACCGTTTCAATCGACCGTTCACTTGACGACGCACTTCCTCAGTAAAGTCTGGCTTGACATCGAGATCTTCGGCTGATGAAACGAAGCGGATTACGATTTCGACCATATCGTCGTTAGATTCAGCTGCCTCCGCCAGTTTGACCCATTCTTTTGATTTGTCGGCGGCCGCACGGGCTGCTTGGCTGAGACAATATCCAATCAGGATCTTAGCTGAATAGTTGAGGCCATCCACCATTTCGAGCCAAGCATCAGCCTCGGACTCTTCCTTTTTATCGCCCATCTGTGTCCTGACAGAACGGAAGTAGCGAGGAGTATCATCATCTGGGTCAAGGCTCTTGATGGCGCGAACGACGGGTTCCAGTTCTTCAAATGGACGCTTACCTTTTGGAAGCTCGGCGCGATGACGCCATAACATGAGAATGGCATCGAAGCACTTTACCTCAGCTGATCGTTTCTCCTCGCCTGATGCGGTCTCTGCTTTAGTGATAAGGTCGGCAATATAGTGCGCTATCCAGCGCCCAAGCGTATCTACCGAGTTCTCTAATCCGAGTTCTTCTACGAGACGGCGGCCTAACGCAAGGGTGGGATCAGATCGTGTCGAATCGCTCATCCGATCCGAGCAAGTAGAGTCTGGTCCGTGTTTGGACTTCTTTCTCATCACTTTTCTCCCTACTTATGTATGACCGGTGTCGCCGTCGTCGTTCAATTTGCACTTCAATAATCAGCTTGCGGTCGAGCTTGGCCAGCATATCGGTAAGGAAGCCCAAAGAAGCTTGAAGCCGGCTACCACGTGTTGGATCGCCACTCTCATGGCGGTCGGCTTCATCGTAGTGGCCCCACACCTGCGAGGCCATGGCGATTAACTCCTTATCCCCCCTCCATATTCTACTATCCGAGTCGGTTTGAAGATGCATGAGTTCAATGATCTCACGTGTCGGTATAGGCGGTGGGAAGCTAATGCCCCCGGCCCAACGATCCTGGCCGTCCAGCCCTCGATCGGGGCTACAATCAATAATCCAGCCCTTAAGAAAAAAGCCTAGTTGATTGATCTCTTTGTCATTGCCGGCCTCAGGAATCACGTAGTCATGAACGTTATTGGTCGTACTGAGGGCCCGAAGCAACGCGAGGGAATTATCGGGGGATACTAGAGCACTGCTTATATGGACGGACTGCTGACGCTTGGAACTCGCTTCTGTCCAATTACCCCAGATGTTCAGCAGTTTCCCTGAGTGCAGTGCCTCGTCGAAGTCGTCCATTGTGATTGTGAGTCGCTGCTCATCGTCTCTCTCTCGGTTCTGCCAACCCGACCGTTCTCGCGGCGTTGGATCGCGTCGGTCCCAAAGCCATCTTCCGTCCCTTCGTGAAAGGTCGTGACCGTTGAGCCATCCGGCGAGCTCATCCTCTTCTGCACCATAATCGGAATTGCGATGCGTAGGCGTGCTTTGTAGGAGTTTGCCAGCCACGATCATCATCGCGTGGTAACTTTGATAGAAGTGGAGCGTATCGGCGCGCGGATACGAACCGTGGGAATGATGAGTGTGCTCCTTTTGATAGAGACTTCGTCGACCTCGCTCGTCTTCGTCCCACTGGCCCGTGGCGGTAGAGCTGAAGTCGGCTCGGATTACCTTCAATGCCTCCGTTTCAATCTCGTCCTGCGATAGGGCAAAAACTCGGCCGAGAGGCGCATACCAGTAAGGACCTAGGTCGACCCCGAAGAAGAAACGGTCATCGTGGTTGCTAGCTGATTTCATCTTCGGCTTCCGGAGAACGCGGTCGCAAGACTTGGACTCCACAATGGGAAGAAGGGATACATTGAGCCTGCTGAGCCGTTCCTTCAAATTGTCCGCGTTAGCCAACGCCCCGTTATCGACGAGCGCTAGTCCCGCGCGTGCTGCGAATTGTCGTATCAAGATGTGAGGCTGATCATTTATCGCCCAATTACAAATTTGTTCCGTCCATGGTGTGAGAACTGCAGGATATTCGACCGCTGCACGCGCGATGCCGATTAGGAACCATTGCAGTGCATGAAGCTGATAGAATGTTAGCTTAGCATCGACAAAAGGGCCGCCTTTCCTCTCGGCTGCAAATCGAATGAGATGGGCGAGCATGTCTTGCCGCTCCAAAGCGACCACGCCCAGAACGACGTGTGCACCTTCCCACCGCATGGCGCCTTCCGGTGCTCCCATAGAAGCCCAAATGTAACCTGCTAATGACGCCCTGACATCTGTGGGCGGCAAGAGATTTGTGGACCACGGGCCATCCCCATCCTTGTCTTCCAGGGAGAGGTTGAAGAGATCGAGACCAAATTGAAGGGCTATGAGTGCCTCGTCCTCGGTGAGCTTAGTGACGAGCAGACCGACTAGGGAAAAGAGTTGGCTGGAATCCGCAAGATCGGGCGCGTCGCCGACCGCCTCCAGCACCACATCGACAATAGCAGCTTCGCCTATTCCCGCCAGATTGCAAGCCAGCTTCATAGGCAGCACGTTGTAATGTCGATTATTAGTGATGCTCATACAATAGCGGCGGCAGAAAACCTTGAGCGTTGTCTCTAACGCGCGCCTGATCGCGAGCCGATTTTTCCAAGAATCGGGCACTTGCTCCAAGAAGGTCCTAAGATGGAAGAGGCCAAACTCAGGTACGTTGCTGATTGCTTCAATAAAGGCTGGTTCAGATCCAACCGGCAAACGCCGAGCACCTTCGCTAAAAAATTGATCGCGATCGAAAGGAAAATCAGAGCCTCTAAATACTGCATAGGCTTGGGTCAGACCATCGGCGGTTGTCAGGTCACAAGCGGTGAATACGTTGTCCCAGAGCGGCGCAGATTCAGGCAACGTTTTTGCCGAGCTGTCGATCTTCTGACGCTCTGTAATTGTTCTCGCTTTGCTCTTCTCATCGAACGAGATCGCCTCATCGAGGTCAGCCATCGCAATGCCGTGTTGCGACACGACCTCTCTAAAACCGGATAAATTTCCGCCTTCAAAGCGCATGTAGCGATAGAGGTGGGCGGCCACCACCTCCTTCTCTTGGCAGGTTGCACACCTTGCTAGTACGCTGTCGAGCAGTTGATCGTATGACCATTGCGCTCGAAAGCCGATCAAAGGTAGCGCATCACGCGCATCTATGATGCCGCGCTTGATTAAGCGGTCAATTGCAATTGGAAGTGTCCGTCCGGACCAGCCAAAGTCACGATCCCGCCATCGGCTTAGGATAGCCAATGCTGATGACGGGCAAAGGTCGCAGAGAGCCTCGACGGTGGCGTGCCAATCAAGGTGCTTGTCGCGTATTACATAGTCGTAGGTCAGCTCGGCGCAGCGTGCGAAGTGATAAGCCATTTCCGGTGATGGACGATCAAGGCGAGAGGCACGGCCGGCCAAATCCAGAATGGCATCCCAACGCGATAAATTTTCATCGCCGATCCTACTCGCCACCTTGACGGCTTCGTTAAAGTACTCTTTCGCATCTAGCCTACTGACAGCAAGAATCGCACGACAAGCATCGATGTAACTGTCCGATTTGTTCTCTGCATCCGTCCGCTCGTCCTTGGTGAGATTGAACGCCTCAAGCGCAAATTCGAGTGCCGCTGTTTTCGTCGCCTCTTTTTGGCCGCACAGACGGGCGAGCGCCGTCAAAGTGGGGGTAAAGAGAGGCCTATTCAAACCGCTCTTCCACTGCGCAAAATCGGCTAAATTCGGCGCGTCGAGCTTATGCAGAATGTCAAGCCAAAGCAGCGCAATTTCGTCCGAGGTATTGGAGTCATCTCGATAGTATATCCGGGCTGAGTTGTCGGATGCCTGGCGCGTTCTTTTGAGTTCGTCAGGCAGCGAGTCTTTCGTGACTAGTCCAAGAAGAGTTGCTGCCCATAGCTGATGCCATGGAAGAAGCGCGCCAATGACATACTGGAACTCTCGAACCTCCTGCGAGCTAGAATACTTGTTCGCCTCTTCGATTTCAGCTTTAAGAGCGGCATGGGCTAGGTCACCGATTTCTAGGATTTGCCCTTGCAGGGCCGCACGCAGGCAATAGGCGCGCAGCACCGGAAAGCGTGATTTCGTGAAGCGCGATGACAGTCCCCGTGGCGGTTCGCTTGGCAGGTATCGCGAGAGCACCTCCGCTGCTTCGTCAGGAGTACATCCCCCGTGCTGCAATGACGCCTCGATGAGAGCGCTGACAGCGATAAGCGCAGCGTCTTGGTCGTCCCAAGCATGGCCATCTCTCAGCTTCACGCGCTTGTTCGCGACAAGTCGAAGGGCACGGTTCGTCACTTCAGCACGAAGCGTCTGCTGAACCTCACGAAGCTCAACATTGACGGCGAGCACAAGACCAAGATTGTTGCCGGCTGCGCACGCAAACTTTTCTACGTCTTGAAATCGACCGTGATCAATGAGCCGCCTCGCTACTATACGGCCGACCCGGAACGAAACCTCGCGAGGCCTCCAGCCTCTAAGGCTACGCGCACCTTCGGCAGGACCGTGGATGTTGATTTGCGCAAGTGTCAGCTCGACGATATCTTTGTCTAGAATTTCTTCGTTCTTGCGCTCTTCCTGTGGCAACCGGCTCCAGTGCTGTAGCCAATCATAGGCGATGCGCAAGCGGCTTCGTGCGTCACCAATGAGTTCTGAGCGACCCGACAGCAAAGCGGCCTCATAGGCGTGATGGGAACCAAGCCAGCCAGATCCAAAGACGCGTCGGGATACGATCTGCTGAACGAGATCAGTCTCGAGAAACGTTGCCGCGAGATCTGTGTTGGCCTGGAGGATTTTTCGTTGCCGATCGTCGCCCGCCGTCTCCCCACCTGCCTTGAGCGCGAGCTTGGCGGATTCAAGATAGCGCTTGGACCGAAGCGCTGCTTTCAGTGCAAATTGCAAACGTTGTAGTTCGATGTCACGCCTTTCCAGCGGGTTTGTTTCGGGAAGCCCCGCCGATGCCAGTGCCAAATCTACGAGTTCTGAAAGCTTTCCTGCCTCCAGCATCAGCGGAGGCAGGACTGACGCCACATAGGCGCTCGTAGCGGCAAGAGGCATTAGGCTCGCGATAAAATCGGCTATCGCTCCAGCGGAAGGTTTGAATTTTTTTCGAAACCACGTTTCAGCGGGTTCGTCGAAGAACTGAATAGTGTCGCCGGTGACAAGAAGGGAACGTCCAAGGTCGATTGCGAAGCTCCTGATCGCGTCCTCTTCAACGCCGGACATCTTTGCCAAGATTTGGATTGGAATGAGCGGTCGTAGCGCCGCCAGCCCTGCACATATCTTACCAACCTGTTCTTTTTCAACAGGACCGATGTTGTCTCTCAGCTTTACAATGGCGCTTTCCAGCAAGCTTCCAATCGTGTCCTCAACAGTCAGTGGGTCTGGGCCAAGTAGCCGCAACGTCTTGGGTAGTGTATTGTTGTTCGAGAGTGCGAGGGCCTGAACGCGTGGGTTCTGAGAACTGAGGCGATGAAATTCGTTGATGTCGTGTTCGCCCGCGTCCGCAAATCGTTGCCGAAGAAAGGTGGCTGTCTCCTCACGGCTAAATGGACTGAGTTCGAGCCGTATCGCCTCGACAGGAGGATCAAGATAGGCTTGGCGATGGGTGCGACAGAGGAAGACCAGACGAACATTATCTGGCATCTTTTCTCGAATCAGGTCACGGACGAACGACCTGGTCTCTCCGATCTCCTCTGCCGCCATCTGCGCGTTGTCAGCCGCATCCACCACGATACTCAGGAGCGCACTTGGAGTGGCAAGGCGCACCAATTTTGCTTCCTGATTGATACGATGTACGAACGCACGCATGTAGTCCGATGGAGCAGCACGCGAAGTCGGAATTAGCGGATGACAAAAGCCCCTACTTGCAAACTCGTTCGCTATCTGCACCAGAGCGTCTCTGTGCCGATGGCGATAATTGGACTGGTTCCGGTGAAGGCCATTCCCGTAGCAGTCATACAGGACAGACTGCGACCCTTCGGGGAGTTCGGCGGCAATGCGCGTAGCGAACACTGTTTTGCCGACGCCACCAGAAGCGTGGATGATAATGGGTGCCTTTGCCTCGCTGATCGCGCCCATAAGACGGAAATCCTGGGCACGAGGCACTGCCTCCTCAAAATCGTTAATTAGGCAAGGAGCTGGGAAGAGCAAGGACTCATCGGTATTAAGGGCCCGCTCAACATCCTTCTTCGTAATCCTCGGATTTTGTTCTCCCTCGGATAGGGCTCGGCGTTTTACCAACTCATTCAGCTGCAAGGGCCCGTCAACGTCGGCGTCAGCAAGATAACCACGCACCTCCTCCGAAAGGATGTTACGTTGCTCCCAATAATCATCTTGCCCCCCCTCGAAATGCAGCAGCTTGCAAAAGGCTACGAGCTCGTTTCCCTTTAGGCTGGTGAACCTTTCAAGCTTTTTCAATTCACTTGGATGCCGCGGCGATGCTCCGGCAGCGACATCGGCCACAGTATCGACAAAGTTCCTGCCGATAGGGCGGTTGGTTACGAACCAAAACTCCAACTTCGACGCGAGTGATTCGGCTTCGGAAGTTTTCAGGAACTCCTGATAACGCTTAGCAAAACCTCTAATGGTCTTTTCCAAGCCGCTTGCAGTCCAATGGTCGGTTGCGTGCAGTGTCGAGTGTTTAAGCTGCATGTAGCGGACTAGGCGTGCGCTCTCCAGTTCCTCACTTCCAAAGTATTCGGCGACATCGATAACCTCCTCGCCGGCAGTTGCAGGAGGATCATTGTTGCGTTCTTTCGTAGACGGACCTTCGATACTGATGGCGATCATGTCGGAATGTGCTGAGAGAAGCCGCAAGCAACGCCGGGCTGCCCAAAGATAATGAAACTGATCACCATCGCGGCTAGCGCGGACCAACTTAGTTTTTGACATCGGACCCGCTAATCAATCGAATGCATGTTGCTGAACCATGCCAAATTGATAATGGGAATGACAAGACTCAAACCGAATTAGATTGGAAACTGCAACATTCTCAGTCGATGAGAAATTTCATGAACTCGCATCTGATGCCAGCCTTTGCCGCTAAAAGCGGGCCTCCCCGCTGTGGGTCGCATAAACCGCTTTGAGCCCACTTTGGCCGCATGAAAGCGTACAGTTCATGTCCGCTATGCGCCAGCCGCTTCTTTCCCTCTTATGTCCGTGAAGAGGGCGTAAGCGGACCTGCCGCCTTCGCCTACAAGACAGACACCGGAGTGGTAATGGTGGTTGCCCGAAAGCCGACATTATCGGACGAGGCGCGATAGAGCGCGTTTGGGATAATCCTTCCGGTCCCGAACGAACTGGTGAACGGCGGCACCGGCCGGAACCCGCCATTGGCAGAAGTGAAGTTGTCCGGGCCCCAGCGCGCCATCATTTTTCCTTCAGATGTCCAGTCCAGGTTCGCGCGCTTCTCTCAAAGCCTTCAGAAGGATAAAAATCTGGTGTCGAGGCAATCGAATAATCGGTAACCGGCATTGTCCCCAGTGTCAGGGTTTCGCGTCCAAAACTGACCACAACAGCCCAAGCACGGGGAGCATATCAGAAGCTCCTATCGCAACGTGACTTGACACGTGGCGGCTTCGAACTTAATTATGGAACGATCATTTCCTATTTGAGTCGTTTATGGATCAGCGCGAGACAGACAGACAACGAGGGCGCCCTCGCGCCTTTGATGAGGCAAGATTTCTCGATGGGGCGATCGCGCTGTTCAGCGCGGCGGGCTTCTCTGGCGTCGGGATCAGCGATCTGACCGCCGCCACTGGCGTCTCCGCGGGCAGTATCTACAAAGCCTATCAAGACAAGCAGGGCGTCTTCTCGATGGCGCTGTCGCGCTATATCGCGCTGCGCGAAGACCATATTGCTCGCCTGTTCGAAACTGCCGTTAACGCCCGCACAAAACTCGGTATGCTTCTGCGGCTTTATGTCGATCTTAGCCGTGGCGCGGATGGCAAGCTAGGTTGCATGGTGGTCGCTGGTATCGCGGACCTCGATTCCGTTGGCCGGGCGCAGGACATTCTACGGAATCAGTTGGCCGCTCGACGCGCAACCCTGAAACAGTTGATCACGCAAGGACAAGGCGACGGCTCGGTCGCCAGCCGGGCCGACCCCGAGGTCGTTGCCGATATTCTGCTGGCCCTGCTACAAGGCATGCGTGTCATCGGCAAGGGCGGAATCCTCACGCAGCAGGCGGAGACCTTCGTAACCCAGACGCTCAGGATCCTGGACTGATCCATTTCTTTGCCTGCTACCGCTTGAACACTCTCCCATCCATAAAGGACGCCACCAATGGCTGACAGCACCATGCCCACCGCACCCGACGGCTTTACCCATCGCTTCACCACGGTGAACGGACTGCGCTTTCACCATGTCGAGGGCGGACGCGAGGAGGCTCCCACTCTAATCTTGCTCGCCGGCTCCCCCGAGAGTTGGTACGCTTGGCGCAAGGTCATGCCGATCCTAGGCCAGGGCTTTCGCATCATCGCAGTAGATCTTCCCGGCCAGGGGGACAGCGACAAACCGCTCGACGGTTATGACACGCAAACCGTCGCCAGGCGATTGCATGACCTTGTCGAACATCTCGGACTGAAGCGCTATGGCCTGGTGGCACATGATGTCGGTGCCTGGGTCGCCTTTCCCTATGCCATGATGTTTGGCAAGGAGATCGAGGCGCTTGCCATGCTCGATGCCGGCATACCTGGGATCACCCTGCCCGAGATGTTGCCTTCGGTCGCGGACCGGTCGTGGAAGACGTGGCATTTCTCGTTCCACGCGGTTCCCGATCTTCCAGAGATCCTGCTCGCCGGAAGAGAAAGGCCCTATCTCGAATGGTTCTTTCACCAGAAGACCGCCAATCCCACTGTCTATGACAGCGAGACGATCGCAGAGTATCTTAGGATTTATACCGCGCCCGGAGGCCTGCGTGCGGGACTGGCCTTTTACCGTTCGACAGCTCTCTCGGCGCAGCAGAACAGGCATCTGGTGGCCGAATGCAAACTGTCGATGCCGGTTCTCGGACTCAGCGCCGATCAGGGTTCGATACCTGATATGGCAGCGGCCATCGCTCCCTTTGCAACAGACATCAGGGGAGAGACAATCACAAGTTGCGGTCATTTCCAACCGGAGGAGCAACCTTTGGCTGTGGCGGAGAAGTTGATGTGCTTCTTCGACGGATGCCACCTCTCTTGACCATTATGTGGACGACGAGGAGGTACTGAAAGTCGCTAACAGTCTGTCGGATTGGGAGCCAAATGTTTGGTCTCAGGTAAAGCCGTCATTTTCAGCACTGCATCAGAACAGCGCATTCTGGTCGATAGGCGTCATGAGCGTGAAAGCTGCAAATGGCAGCATTCAATCATCTCTTCCCGATAACCGACATTCCGCCGTCCCCCCCCTAAACTGCCTGTCTGTTCTACGATGTAGGACCAGACAGGCGGCAGTCGCCTTCTTTATCGACGTTATCGGGGCTGTGTCAGCTTCCGCAAAGCGGAAGCCCGTTATGGCCTACAAAGATTGTTCACTTGAGGATTTCGTTGAACTCGAGGACGTTCCTGTCTGGATCGCGAATGAAACAGACAATGCGTCTATCATGACCCATCTGGACAGGCCCTTCCGTGATGGCGATCTGTTCCTGGTCCAGCCAGCGCACCAGATCTGCCATGCTCTCAACAATGAACGCCGCGTGTGTATAGCCCGGGCGTTTGACGGGGACGTCCATCAGAACGTTCCCGTCCGGGTCTGGCACGCCATTGAAAATGAGATGAATACGAAGTCCGGATGGGTGTTGTAAGCCACAGGCTTTCACGGCCGGAGCGAACTCTTCCGGATCGCGGATGAAGCCGAATTTGGCATAGAACCGTTCAGAAACGTCGAGGTCTGTCACGCGAATGCCAACATGATCGAACGTCAGGTGCGCGAAGTTCATTGCCCGCATCCTGTTTCCAGGCCAGCCACAGTTTTCTGAAGTGGGACAAAGCCCTTCAGATTCTCCACACGGTGCAACCAGACAGCAATCGCGTCGTATCCCGACAGATCAACATTTCCTTCCGGTGCTCGTGCGATATAGCTGTAGAGAGCAACATCCGCGATTGTGGGCTCTTGGGTTCCTGCGATCCAGGTTCTGTCCTTCAGGGCCTGCTCGATCACTTTGAGTGTATCATGAGCGCGCCGAATGACCTCTGCCGTATCGAAAGATGCGCTAAAAACTGTCACCAGGCGTGCAGCGCAACATCCATACGCAATCTTTCCCGCTGCTACAGATAGCCAGCGTTGCACTTCGGCCTCTGTCACTGCGTTCTCGGGCAGCCAATGAGACGGACCGACTTTCCGTGCCGCATAGACAAGGATGGCATTGGAGTCCGGAATAATGATGCCACCATCTTCCAGGACGGGAACTTCCCCGAATGCATTCAGCTTCAAGAATTCCGCAGTTTTCTGCTCACCTGCGGCAAGGTCAACGGGCTTTAACTCATGAGGCAGGCCAGCAAGAGAGAGAAAGAGATGCGCTCGGTGCGCATGTCCCGAAAGAGGATGATAGTAGAGTTTCATAGGAACTCCCAAAAGAACGACTGAACAGGAGCATTCTCTTTCCACGAGACGAGGTGCGCGATAATCTCTCAAAAATGCACTTCACTATTGCGGTTTATGCTCATAATTAACTAATTTGCAGGAGGGACCTCTGATCGACCTTCAGACATTACGAATCTTCATGGCTGTGGCCGATCAGGTCAGCTTTGTCGGAGCTTCCCGGAAACTAGGCCTTTCCGCCACCACAGTGACCCGGACGATCAGAAACCTGGAAACTACCCTCGGGCTCTCCCTGTTCAACCGTACAACGCGCTCTGTTCATCTGACGACGGAGGGGGCGGAGTTTCTGGCCCGGTGTCGTGCTGCCATTTCTGATCTGGATGATGCGGTTGCTATTGCACGAGGCGCGGGGACGGAGCCGCAGGGAGTATTATCGATTACCGCTCCGGTTGTTTTCGGACGGCTACATGTTCTTCCTGTTATCACGGAGCTTTTGAAGGCCTGGCCACAATTGACCATACGGCTGTTCCTGACAGACCGGGTTGTTCATCTTGTGGAGGAAGGGATTGACCTCGCCATCCGGATTGCTTCGCCGCATGACAGCACCTTGAAAATGCAGAAAATCGGTGAGGTTCGGAAAGTCTTTGTCGCTAGCCCGGCTTATCTGACGGAGCATGGAGAACCACAGAGCATTGAGGATCTCGCGACTCACAGTCTCATCGATATTGATGAATATGCGACTGGACATTCAGAATGGCGATTGGGCGAAAAAAATGATCTTTCAGTAAGAATTTCACCCCGACTCTACGTCAATAGTGTCGACACGGCCCTTGCGGCTGCCAGAGACGGCCTCGGCATCACCAGAGCGTTGTCATACCAAACCCACGATTTTATCGGAAGCGGCCAGCTTTGCAGGGTTCTGGCAGATATTCCAACGTCTGCATTGCCTGTCTTCATGCTGTTTCCCTCCAGAGAGCGCCAGTCCGTTAACGTTAGGATGTTTCTCACCGCCATGAAAAAACGCTTCATGAGAGTTAACTTCTAAAAAGCGCTCCAATCACAAATCAATTTTGAATATGGGAAATAAAACGCAGGATAGTGATAAGGATTGGATGCACACTTCTTATTCAGTCACATCCCGTAATATCCCGATCTTGTTGTCCGCTATCCAGTATAATCGTGTGCATTCTAAATGGATGTCTTCCTTCGTACTTCCACAAGTAGAGGACTGTCTATCCCCCCCCCCCGGAACTGCCGATTCTAGACAAGCACCGGGGATGGAAGTGCCGCCCGGGTCAGATGATTCCGTCCCGGTCGGCACTTCCGTGCCCGGTAATAACCTCCCTGATGATTGCGAGAGCGCGCTCCAGTTCTTGCCTGCTTTCCGGGGCTCCGAGACAGAGGCGCAGGCCGGTGTCAGCCTGCGAGGATACCACGGCCGCATCGGGGGGCGTGATTTCCACACCGGCGCGAAGCAGCCGCGCCGTTACGCGTTCGGCATCAAGCGCCGACATAGGCATCCAGGCATGAGGAGAATGCGAGGCACCTGGCCGGGCGACGAGATCACCCAATATGGAACGTGACTGATTCCACCGGGCTGCTGCTTCTACCTGGAGGGATCGAAGAACCGTTGATTGATGTGCTTGGCTCGCGATTTAAGGCTTTTGGCGATTTGATTGAGGGTTTCCGGGGTGACTTTCGCTTTGCGTTTTGAGCAGATCGGGGACTGCCGTCCGGCTGGATGACTACGCGCTCGCGTTCATCCGCTCCAAGAAGAGGAAGCGGCGCATATTATAGACGATATTGGCCAGGCCGATCCTCATGGTGGCCCGGGTGATACCGATAGTTCGGACGAACAAACCCATTTGCGATTTCTGATCGGCAAAGACATGCTCGACACGCGAGCGGATGACCGACTTTCCAGCATTCGATTTCTGGATATGTTGGGGCATAGGCTTGAGATGCGGCTTTTTCCTGTGAACCTTCGAGACAAAGCCCTGCTTTTCCATGAAGTCTTCGTTGGCTTTGGAGCGGTACGCCGTGTCGCCCTCCGCCATTATCCCATCAATGCTAAGCATTGACGGGAGCCTGAATGGCTTCGCCCAGACGCTTGAGGCCGTATTGGTTTTATCCAGCAGCCCCTCTCTCAATCGCGCACCATCACTGGCGGCAGCATCCGTCGTCTTCCATTTCCGAATGAACCGGTATTTCCGATCGATGGAAATGTGCGATTTATAGCCAAAGAACGGGATGGCGAGATCGCTGGATGGCATGGTTCCATCATCCTGCCGCTTTGCCTTCGTGAACTTCAGTGTCCAGCGCGCATGACGGTCCTTGTGCGACAACTTTGCCGGCTTGTCCTGCCAGTCTTCAGGGGTACGTCCTGCCCGCAGGTCCGCTTTCTCGGCGTTCGTGTTGCGCTGCTTTGGAGCAGCGACCAATGTTGCATCCAGGATCTGGCCCGACATCGGCAGATAACCGGCGTTGCGCAGGGTCGCATCAAAGCGCTCAAACAGTCTTTCAATAGCTCCCGCCTGGGCCAGACGCTCACGGAACAGCCAGACCGTTTTGGCATCAGGTACCCGGTCCGACAGTCCCAAACCGAGGAAACGCAGGAAGGACAGGCGGTCGTTGATCAAATATTCCGTTCGCTCGTCGGACAGATTGTTCAGCGTCTGGATCACCAGAATCTTGAACATCAACACCGGATCAAACGGTGGACGCCCGCCTTTACTGCCGTCTGAATAGGCCAGAGCCTTCTCCAGATCAGGGCGGAACACTTCAAAATCCACAGTCCGGGAAAACGCTTCGAGCTGATCGCCAAGCCCGCTCAACCGGGCAAGCCGCTCTTCAACGTCAAAGAAACCAGACTGCTTCATAGCGCTATTCCCTCAATCAACGCAGAAGAAATAGAATCACAGAGAAAGCCGCAAAACCAGAGGGTTTTTCGAACCCTCCATGTGGAGCTCCCTGCAAAGACGTCATGGACGAGTTGATCGGCCTGCTGGCGAGCACGGCGCACCAAGGCTTCAATGACAGTGACCGACGGTAGAAGAAGGCTTCGGCGATGCATCTCGGCAATCAGGACCGCAGCCTGGCAGGATGGCTGGATCACATGATGTGCAGTTGGCATAGCGAAACCGATTGTGTCATGAAATGCCGACTGATCAAAGGTTTGGTAGCCATAACCCTTCATCATGCTTGCCAATGAGGTGCCCGCCGCGTTCTGTGCGATCTGGAACTGGCGCAAATCTTCGGCTGTTACCTATGGGGGAGCGACCCAGAAACGTGGCGAAACGGCCGACATCGCGAAGGTAATTGCACTGCGCCTCCCGGGAGAACCGCCGCGCCGCCATGTCATCAAGGTTGGCGGGAAGAGGTTGTTCGAAAACGTACGCTAAGAGTTTGTTGGAGAGCCTTTCATATCTGCGCAGATATCAGGAACATGTCCGAACTCTGTGTGCTCGTCGCCCCAGGCCTTGAGAGCCTTGATGACGGGCTTGAGGGTTCGCCCGCGCGGGGTGAGGCTGTATTCCACCTTTGGCGGGACTTCCGGGTAAACCGTCCGTAAGACGAACCCGTCGCGCTCCAGTTCGCGAAGCTGGGTCGTCAGCATTCTCTGGGTGATATTGGGCAGGCGTTTGCGGATGGCGTTGAAGCGCAGGGTCCCCTGAAGCAGGTGATAGAGGATCACGCCTTTCCATTTTCCGTCGATGAACTGAAGCGTTGCCTCAACAGCGCAGCCGGGACTGCAATCAAGCGACTTATGGCGGATGCGGGTCATAACGGTATCATTTCCGACACTATGGGCGTTAAAAGTGCGTTCTTGTCTGAAAACATCATAGTGTTCACTCTTCTCCTCATTCAACAGAGGAGCAGACAATCATGCGGGCCATTGGTTATCAGACACCGCTTCCAATCGAAAACCCGGCATCCCTTCAGGACATTGATCTGCCAAAACCTGTCCCTACAGGACGGGATCTTCTGGTGGAAATCAGGGCCGTATCGGTCAATCCGGTTGATACCAAAGTCCGTCGCAGTGCGACACCGGAGGCGGGTCAGTGGCGTGTTCTGGGCTGGGATGCCGCAGGCGTTGTTGTGGGAACCGGACCGGACGTCACGGATTTTTCTGTCGGCGACGAGGTCTTTTATGCAGGTGCGATCAATCGCCCTGGGACCAACGCCGAGTTTCATCTGGTCGATGAACGGATTGCCGGTCGCAAACCCCGCTCTCTAAACTGGGCTGAAGCCGCAGCCTTACCGCTGACCGCAATCACGGCTTGGGAAATGCTTTTCGATCGTCTGGACATTCGTCGGTCTGTCCCGGGAACGACGTCCTCCATTCTGATCATTGGAGGCGCAGGCGGGGTCAGTTCCATGGCGATCCAGCTGGCCAAGGTTCTGACTGATATCACGGTCATTGCTACGGCGTCGCGCCCCGAAACGCAGGACTGGGTCACATCTCTCGGGGCAGATTACGTGATAGATCACAGTAAGCCTCTGGCCGCACAAGTTGCAGCCCTTCCTACGGGCGCTCCCAGCTTTGTTTTTTCTACAACGCAGACGGATCGGCATCTGGCAGAGATCGTCGAACTTCTTGCCCCGCAGGGACATTTCGGCCTGATTGATGATCCGGCTGATTTCAATGCTGTCCCTCTCAAAAAGAAAAGCCTGTCCCTGCACTGGGAGCTGATGTTCACCCGTTCACTGTTCGGAACGGCAGACATCGGCGCGCAGGGGACGCTCCTGAACAATGTGTCGCGGCTCGTAGATGAAGGTCGTCTTCGCACGACGCTCGGCAAAAATCTCGGGCTCATTACCGCCGCCAATCTGCGGGAGGCTCATGCCCTGATCGAGAGCGGTCAGGCTAAAGGCAAGATTGTGCTCGAAGGTTTCCCTGCCTGAAGGCATATTTTGATGACCTTACACAAAGACAAAACCTTGCCACTTTTCTGAAATTCGAAATCTCAAAACGGAGACCAACATGAAACTGACAGATAATACCATATTGATTACTGGAGGTGGTTCCGGGATCGGTCGCGCCCTTGCCGAAGCATTTCATCAGAAGGGCAACAAGGTAATTATTGCCGGGCGTCGCCGTTCAAGGCTTAATGAAGTTACAGCAGCCAATCCTGGCATGGAAGCCATTGAACTAAATCTCGAAATTCCAGCTGATATCCAGAACGTCGCGGAACAAATTCAACGAGATTACCCATCGTTGAATGTACTTATCAATAATGCCGGAATCATGTTGCCAGATACGGCGGACGGGCAAATAGATGACAATCTTCTGATATCAACGTTCACTACCAATTTTGCTGCTCCAATTCGACTGACTTCTGCGCTCATGCCACATCTTAAGGCACAGTCTCAATCAACCATCATCTACAATACTTCCGGACTGGCCTTTATTCCGCTCGCAATGACAGCAGTTTATTCTGCATCTAAAGCAGCTCTCCATTCTTACGTAATGTCGCAGCGTTTCCTGCTTAAGGATACGAACATCGACGTCATCGAAATCGCACCGCCATGGGTTCGGACCGAACTGATGAACAGTCAAGAAGCAGAAGCCGCTGTCCCTCTAAATAAATTCATTTCCGATACTATGGCTCTCTTGGCCACAGAGGAGAACGAAATCATCGTTGATGAAGCGAAAATATTTCGTGATTCTTCCGGCCCACAAGAATATGGATTCGTCGAAAGTTTTAATCAGAAAATGCGCGCCCTTTTCCAAAATAGATAGGAAGGGGTACATCTTTCCTGTCTGGCAAATAAAAAAAGGCTATCATACGGCACGTTATCTGTTTGCGTGCCGTATAAACCCTGTTGCCCCAAATAGGGTCACAATTGCTAATGACGGTCATGAGAGCTTACGGCCCTGCCTGAAAAACCGGGGCCACCCCATATTGCGTCCAAAATAGCTCGTAAATGCGTTGCCGAGTTCGTTCTCGAGGTGTTTAGTCCCGGGGTTTGATGGTGTGGTATTTTCACGCGAGTGGAAGGAAGCCTTATGGGACAGATACGTCATGGCAGCGCCACGACCACGCACGCCGTGCGAGCAGCAATACGGCGATCGCAGGCTTCGCTCGCGACGCTGAGCAAGGAGTTCGGGATCAACCCGAAAACAGTTGCAAAATGGCGGAAGCGTCAAACGGTTGAGGATCAGAAGACAGGTCCCAAAGAGCCGTGATCCACAGTTCTGTCCGAGACGGACGAAGCAATGATCGTGGCGTTTCGCCGGCATACGTTGCTGCCGCTGGATGACTGCCTTTATGCCCTGCAGGCCAGCATTCCCCATCTGACACGCTCGGCCCTGCATCGCTGCCTGCAGCGCCACGGAATATCCCGGCTTCCGGATATCGAGGGAGA
>Ga0157360_1000137_pt1 | contig 36202 bp, 34 predicted proteins | sample AttlaeALBM1_FD_111483 | JGI IMG/M metagenome (GOLD analysis project Ga0157360, IMG submission 111483) | Fungus gardens microbial communities from leaf cutter ant in Ribeirão Preto, State of São Paulo, Brazil - Atta laevigata ALBM1 | ecosystem: Host-associated > Fungi > Mycelium > Unclassified ...
CAGGCGAGCGAGCAGGTCACCGAAGCCTTTCTTATCTTGTTCTGTTGTGGCGGCTGTGCTCGCATTCATGACCGATTCCTGCCTGACGTAATTGACCGGGTAAATTGAGATGGCAAGTCAGACTCACTGACATGCGTAGATAAAATTTCCACTTCAAGGCCAGGCATTATTAGGTGATAAGCAAAATTCGATGGCTGGATAAGGTAGGTTTTTTGCTGTCATTTAGCGGCTTTGTCTCATTGACAACGTGCTAACTTTTGAGCACACAAAAAATACTCCCCCTTTAAAAGGTATCGTTTATGTCCATTCAGGCAATCGACGGCGTGCTGCAGCAGCTGCAGGCGACCTCACTGCAGGCCAGCAACCGCAGCAGTGAAGCCACCCATCAGATCGATTTCGGCGCCACCATGAAAGCGGCGCTGGATAAGATTAGTGAGACCCAGACCACCGCCCGCACCCAGGCGCAGGATTTTGAGATGGGGAAACCCGGCATTGCCCTGAATGATGTGATGGTCGATCTGCAGAAATCTTCGATCTCGATGCAGATGGGGATTCAGGTCAGGAACAAGCTGGTGTCAGCGTACAGCGAAATCATGAATATGCAGGTGTAGGCCAGGCACTGCTGTCTGAAGTTGTTGGCGTTAATCCTGTGGCTGATCCTGTGGAGCACGTGTGCACCACAGGATGACGAGTTAATTAGCAATAGCTAATAGGTATTGTTTTCAGAAATCCATACGTTTAAACCCGATACACGAGCTGTGCAGCTGGGTAATTTATCAACGATGTAATATAGTCCGGGGCGACGTTTACGGATCGCGTACCCTGCAGGTGAACGTATGACATAAATAACAGGCTTTTAGGACCGAAGTTCTGAAAAGCTAAGCTCGTCACACATTTTCTGCCTGATAGAGGCTGTTTAATAGCACGCTCCCGAGCAATGATTAACTACATTCAAATCTGATTTTAAATACTATTCCTTTCTGGCTAGAAATTTTTTCGCCATATACTGTGGTATGAAAGGTGAATAATATTTTTGCATAAATTCATCTGAAGTGCTTTGGTCAGACAGATCATATATAGCTATATCTATCAGACAGGAAGATAACACGGTTTCTCTCCTTCATTGCATCAACGTAATAAGCAGGTTTAGTCTGCTTTCCAGTTTTCATTACCCGATTCAGCCTCTGCGAAAGTAATGCGAATTGCATATCATTATGTAATCGCGCCCGGTTTTAAAATTTCAAATTGCTTGTCCGGTATGTTGATAAGCCATGAGAAAAGGGTTTACAGGTCTACGTGGCTGGTATCAACTGTTAGCGCTTAACTGCCTTTGCTATTAATGATAGCGTTCCCTGGTTCATGAAGGTAATGTTCTTGTTCAAAGCCACAGGTTTTTCAGTGAATTTATTCAACGCAATGATTTGTAATTTTTTTATGATGATTTTTTGAGGGGCAGCCTTGTACAAAAATAGGATAGTCAATGTTTTGAATGAAGAAATTGCCGGGGTTGCTTGGCAAATGAAAGATGGGTGGCTAATCCACCCATCCTGCTAAACAATATTTTGATTCTGAACAGATTCACTCACTGTGTTTTTTTGGCATGCTTATCGAATGTAGAAAGAATAAATTTTCGGCAAGGGCGTTCAATAAATTTCCATGTTACAAATGAAACAGTGAGACATATTATCCAGAAAATTAGTGCCCCTAACCAGTAGCTTTCTTTGAAAAGCAGCGTTGGAGCATAGTTAGCAATACAGCGAGCTACAATCTCATGTGTCATATAAAGTGAAAAGCTGGCCTCTCCCAGGAGAACCATACATCTGCAGCCAATCAATTTAGAGGGTGCGCCTTTACCGAATGCAAATATCGCAATAACAATTGCAAACAAAGGAGCGGCGAAAATCCTTGTCAACCAACTTCCCAGAACATGGCCATCAAAGCTGATTGAAATTATGTGTGGAAGCCAGCAAAGAGTGAATAAACTTAACAGCAGGGCTCCTGTTTCCAATGAAGTAAAAAAATATACGTTTCTGACTGGCTTTTTTCTTATTATCATCCATAAGGCACAAAACAGAATGCCTGTCAGGAATTCTGTTAACCTCACAATAGGTAAAATACCTGCTGCCCATTGATTAGGACCCATGAGAGGATCACCGTATTGGAGTATAGGAAATGCGGCTTTCTGCACTGCAATCACAATCACAAAGCCTGTCAAAAATGAAAATGCAATTTTAGTATGCCAGTTTTCTTTAAATCGATAAATCAGGAAAGGGAATAATATATAAAAAAATAATTCAACAGATATACTCCAGGATGGTCCGTTAATCGAGAAGAAGTATTTGGCATAAGGAATCCATGCATGTAATAAAAAAAGATTTGCCACAATCTTTAACCATTCGACTGCCTCTCCTGGATAACCCCATGGTGAGGGGAATATGCATAGAACAATCAGAAAACAGGCAACATGTAAAGGCCATATTCTGGCTATTCTGGCAACAATGAATCGTAAAGATTCCTTTTTTGAGGCAAGATTATTATGCGTAAAATAAAGAATAAAGCCAGATAATACAAAAAAGAAAGTTACACCTAAATCCGCATCGATACGGTCATCAATATCCTTGCTCAAAGGATACATCCACACAGTATGATGAATGGCAATTAAGGCAGCAGCAATGAACCTCATGCCAGAAAGCGATTTTAGAAGCTCTCGCATCAACGTTATCCAGTTAGTTAATTTTTCAAATCTCAAAGTATTATAATGTAATAAAATTTTATTTAAAACAAAATATTTACCTGAATGATGGATTAACAATGAAAATTTGAGGCCGCTGAATGTGTGGGACTGCCTCCGTGGGAAGTTTGTCATTTCAGTTATTTATTATTTCAATTGTGGCAGGTATAAAGTTAACCTGTCTTATTGCTATAAAAAGCATCGATTAGTCAAGGCAGAGCAGTAAAATTAAACGAAGGTGTTGCTATATCATCACAAGGTGGCTAATAAAGGGCGTGAGGCTATAGGTTTAACCTACGCAGATAAGGTAGGGGAAATTTTTTCAGGCTTATAATCATTATCTACCGCTTTTGTTTTTTTACATTGGTATGACTTTTAAAATCAATATTACCTCAATTTGGCCTGACATATTTTTTTCAGAGCGAAGCGCTATTTGCCGCACATGTTTTTTGAACTTCTATGAAAGCATAAGTAATAAACAAAGATTCCCTATTGTACGGTAATTAATTTTTTCCTGAATGTTGCCGCAGTCAGGCTGACATACGGCAGCACTCCTGTTATTGCTACAGATAAACGATAAAAACACCCCCCCTTACTCGAAACTTCATGTTCAGATGATATTTTTCTTTGCGTTTTTGATAAGGCCCTTACTAATTTTTCCCTTCTTAGAGATCGTAAAGAGGCGTTGTCTGGCGATTCTTTTGCCATAGTCATAACAGGGAAGCTCAATATATTTCAGCGAAAGAACAGCAATGCCAGCCGCTATAGCTACAGCCAGAGTTGCATAAATAATGTTTGCATCGAATGACTCACCCTTCAGCCACAACATCGCATAGACAACGGGCGTGTGTAACAGGTAAAGCGAGAACGATATGTGGCCAAGAAACACTAACTTATCTGACTCAAGAAAGGTCCGGCAATCAGATTCAATATGTGGCATAGCCGCTATTGCCAGAGCCACTATCGGAGTAATAAACAGATAGGCGGGCAGTGTGATATTCATGCCAAAAAGAATGATCAGAGTCAGCATAAAGGTAATAAAGATACCTGTCGAAACCACACGATCATGACGCGTTATCCATTCACTGTATCTCATTGATACCTGATAAGCGCAGATGCCTAAAGAAACGCACAAAATGCAGCGGATGACGCCATCACTCAGGAATGGTAAGGCAGCATAGGAAGCTCCCTTGATGTCAATGTGATAGAAGAGGCTGAGTCCGATGCCTGCGGCGGCCGTGATCCACGGCAATCCTCTGTGAATAAAGCTCAGGAGCAGAACTGCAGTACCGGCAAAGAGCTCTACCGAAATCGACCAGCTTGGCACATTCGTTTTGGGTATAAACCCGATACCAATTGAGTTGGTCAATGTCAGGTCTCCTATCAGGTTCCATGGCGTAACTGGCCCCAGCCACGCGGGAAAGAAGGATCCGGTAGACACAAACAAAGCGAGAGGTACCAGGACGACAGCGATAATATGCAGGGGATAGAGCCGGAAGAGCCGGATTACAAAAAATTCAAGTGCTGACATACCTCCCTGGCCGACTTTGCTCTTATAAGAGTGATAGAGAACAATACCGGAAAGAATAAAAAATATGTCAACCGCATAATCCGGATTATGGAAGATGTCATAACCCGTGCGCCAACCGGTGAAGTGGCTATAGGCATGCGACAGAGCGACGCCAAGTGCAAGGATCCCTCTCAAACCATCAAGACCAGCCAGTCTCTTCATGAGCTGCACATCTCTGTTTGCATGTTTAACCCTGTATGTCCGGCTCGCAAGCGCCCGATAAACAACCGAACGGCGGGGCCATTAAAAAAGTAAAAAAGGTGAGTTGTCATAGATCCGGAGGCTGATAGCAGCCTGCTGGATCGGAGGATAAAACGAAAAATTTTCTGATGAATCATTCGTAAGGAATCTGTAAGCAAATTTAAGAGGGATACTAAGAAGTGTCTTAAGATTGTCAAGAGATGATTTTAGTTTATTGTCTTTTTGGAGAATATTTCGCTACATTGACTCCCTTTTTTTGCATGCTAAAACATCCAGTATCTAACTGTTCAAAATGGCTTAAGGCCCTGAAGGCGGGAATAAGTAAGGCTTTTGAAAGGTGAAAACAGGTCCATTTTATAGTAGATAGCATTCAAATTTCTTATGTTTATGAATGCAGAAAGAGGATGTCAAAAGTAGAGAGTCAGATAAATTTTTATCTTTTTTCGGTCGTTAAGAGGTCTGATCGTGATCTCGATCTGTCTTAATTTTTTTTCAACAGATGGGACTGTCTATATCCTTAAACTGTTCTCATAAAGACGCAGTTACTTACTGCAATCCAAAACTGGTTTAACCTTCTTTTACTGTTGAATGACTTCAACAAAAAAACTGGAGCCTTCTAACGCCTGCTCTATTATCGCCTCTGCAAGTTACACACTGGTGCAACATAAGATTAGTGCTGATGCGCTGAACGGGTCACGTCCGCCAGTGATAAGGTGACCGCGCCCGGCTATACTTCTGTTTACTTCAGCGCGTGGCAGACAAAAGGGTCCTCCGTCTGCCGCGCCATTCCGCTTTCCGTGAACAGCAGGACGCTCAGCTATGTTTAAGAAACTCACCCTTATCGCCTGTTTAACCGCGCTCTCTTCTTCGGCCCTGGCCTCCACGCAGTGCGGACCATTCACCCTTAAACCGGACAGCAGCGGCTGGTTCTCCGTCAATGGGGAGCGCGCAAAGACGCAGAAAGTCACGTTTGCAAAACAGAAGGGCGATTACGATAACGCGACGATTAAGCTGCGGGTCAAAAACAGCCGGGCACCGGGGATGGTGGATATGGAGCAGACGACACGGGATGGCAAAGGGATGTTAAGAGCCGAAATCGTCCGCACCAGCCAGAGCCAGATCCGTATACGGGGCGCGTATGATTGCGAACAGGTGAAGTAAATCCGCTGAGGAGAACAACGGGTCATCGCAGCCTGGAAACCGGGGGATGCCTCAGGTGAAAAGGGGAAAACGCCGACAGGCTTCGGCGCCGCCTGAATCCTGCAATCCGCGCGCCCGTCGGGCGCGCCATTGGCCTTAGCTGGCTTTAAAGGGATCCTTTTTATCATCCTGGCTGTCGTCGTTTTTACGCGGCACTTCGCCATGATCTTTCGGCGCATCCGTCGCGGGATGATCGTCCTCTTCATACATATTTCCTGCGTGCGGGGCTGCTTCCGGCAGGCTCTTGCTGACATCACCTTCTTTATTACGTTCTTCGTTCGAATTGTGCTTAAACATGCGTCGCTCCTTTTTTCAGTCTCTTAAGTCTAGACCAGCCTGAGCGTCTTATCCGCGCTGAGTTGAGGATGACTTTCAGCAGCAGAGTCGCTGCGAGTGACGTATCCGTTCCGGATTTTGTGCAATGGCCATTCAAAGCAAAAGCCAGACAGCGTCGTAAGCAGATTCAGGCTGGCGATCACTGTCAGGCAGTCCCATGTCGATAAATAAATTCGATTGAAATGATTAAATAAAAGCATATAGTGACCAGCGTTACCAGGAGGTGGATACAATGTTAAGAGACTATTTAAAAATTGAAGCTGACGATCAGCTGATTGAGCAACGCTCGCTGAGCCTGAAGAATAGGGGGCAGGAAGAGGTCACGGAATGGATTATCGTCAACGGTCAGGGGATGAAGACCGGTGGCGTGACCCTGTTTGATAAACTCAGTACCCGCCGCTCGTGGCCGGTCAGTTACCGTATCATGCAGACCGACCTGCAGGGTAACGTGGTGGTCGATCAGCTCACCGACGCCCTGTAACCCCGCAGGCTCCCGCCGGAACCTGGTCTGCGCCAGGTTTACGCCTGGCGATAGCGGCGCAGTTCGACCAGCGTGCCGATCAGTTTCAGGCTGTCGCGGCTGGAATGCAGATCGGGAAAGTTAATGTTGACCGGGGCGAGTTCAAACTGCACGACACCATCCTGCGGGCCGCGCTGACGCCAGGTGCGCAGCAGGGGAGTCTGCTGCTGCAGGGCCAGCACGCAGTCGCCGGGCTGAGGTGACTGCGTGGGATCGATAATCACCACATCATTCTGCAGGATTGTGGGTGCCATCGCCTGCTCCTCCACGCGCACAGCAAAGCTCTGCTGCGCAAGCGCCATGTCGTTGTGCATCAGCCACTCACACTTTACAGCCTCCGCATCCGCCAGCCACTGCGTTAGGTTCCGCTGACTCACCAGCGGGATCTGGTGCAGGCCACCCCACGCGCTTTCGCTGAAAACAGGGCCATCCCCATCTATCAGAAACGAGGGCGCGCAGCCCAGCGCTTCGGCGAGCCGCAGCAGGTTCTCGCCACGCGGCAGCGTCTCCTCTTTTTCCCATTGTGAAACAGCGACATGGGACACGTTTACCTGCTGAGCCAGCTGTTTCTGCGTTAACTGCAATGCCTTACGGCGGAGTCGGATGCGGTCACCCAGGGTTCTGTTTTTCATTGGCTTGACTTTTTGATGAAGTGTGGCTTAAGTATACTTAAGTCGGCAATTTAAGCAATCTTAAATTCCTGGCAGGGATCGTGTCTGATAAGCACGCAGTAAGTTCCAGAGACCTTACCGGATTAAGGGGTGTGGCATGGAAAGTAGTCTGATTACCAGTATGGGTGCGTTAGTTCTGGGTGGGGGGGCAGCAGCACTGTTCTGGAAACCATTACTGGCAGGGATTGCCTCAATCGTGACCAGTAATCGTGCAGGCGGCGAAATTATTACCAGTTACAAAGAGCAGGTGGTGTTGCTGAAAGAGAGTAATCAACTGATGCGGGAGGAGAACGACGAGCTGCGTGAACGTCATGACAGGAATCTGCGGCGGATTGCGACACTCGAAACCGATCTTCGGTTAATCAAGAACGCGGTAGGGATATTACTGGCCATGACCGAAACCGATCACAACGACAAGTTCCGTATCGAGATTGATCGGCTTATCTCAACTCTGGAGGATCGCAGTGATGACAACGATTAATGGTAGTCACTCTCCGATGTCATACCGGCGCAAAGTCATTCTGGGCTGTATTCTGCTGAGCTGCTCAATGATCTGCATCCTGATGACAATTATTTTTCTCTATGTCAGCAACACCGCAAATAAGCGGGTGGAGGAGATCCGGGCAGATTACCGGGTGATCGCCGCGCGACGGGATGACCGCGTCGATCTGCTGACGACGCAGGTGGCGGCGCTGCAGCATAAACTGGATGCCATTCCTGACCGCACCGCAGACAAGACGGTCATCAAAGTCAAAGAGGTGGTGGTGGATGGGGAACTGCCGCCGGTCAAGGCGAACGCAAAACCGTAACTTCCGATTATTCTTAGTGCGGCTTCGCTATTATCGACTACATTTAAATCTCACGGCGACATTTTATCTCTTAATGTGCGCTGGTTGATTGGCCGGTTGATGAACCGCTAAGCCTAATCACCTTGGATAACTGACCAGAAGGAAATTCAGCATGAGCGATTCAACTGAAACCAAGACCAAAACTGAATATCTGCGTGACGTGACCTCTCAGCTTAAAGAGATGCGCCACTACGCGCAGACCAACACCGAAACCCTTTCAAGCCATTGGTTAGCGTTTGATGCCGGTGAGTACAAAGACAAAACCAACGCCGACCGAATCGATGCGTTGCTGAATAAGCAGGGAAAACTGCTGGAAGATCTGGATGCCGCGATTCAGGACATCGAGATTGAAATCAATCACAGTGAGCAGGAGAGCTAATTTTTCTCCCGCTGACTGATGCGGTGGCCGTTAAGGGATTAATCGGCCACCAGCCACATTTCCGCTTCGTCGAACATCTCTTCAACAATCCGCGCCACTGTCGCTTTATCATTCTTACTTAAATCAGTATCAATCGCGTTACGCTCCATCGGCTTAACCCTGACTTCAAGATCAGGAAACACCCGATGCACCCGCTTTTCCAGCTCCTCACGAATCATCTCGCGGGCACCCGGTAAACCGGCAACGTTGCGCTTGTCATAAATCAGTTCAACAAACATGATGGCAATCCATTCTGAGCAAAATCGCTGACCTATGATACTGTAAATAAAAACAGTAGCAAGGCGGTGCAGCCGATTTCGGGCAAAATTTTCGGGGGAAACGGGGCGTCATCTTCGACTGGCAAAACAGGCGCACCTCACGACATAATGGCGGCTTACTTTTCAGGAGGTGCGCGATGCGACAACTGGTGATTGATATTCTGCTCAAGCTGGCAAAAATGGACGTCGATGCAAAGGAGCTGACTGCGCAGCTGGAGGCTCAGTCCCTGCTGGTTGCCGCGCTGCTGGTACAGGCGAAGCAGGACAACTCACTGACCATTACGGAAACGGTGCAGGATGCGATTATCACCGCTTCACAGTCCTCGTCTGAGTTTATGCAGTCCGACGTTGACCTGTTGCTGACGCACATCAATCGTCTGCTGGCCGTGGCCAGTTATGTGGAAGTAAAGGGCAGAATCGCGGAAGAGAGAGAGTAACAGCAGGTTCACGCGCGTCCTGCGTTACCACAGAGTGCCGCCGTTTCAGAGCCAGTGAAAACCAGAGTTTACCTGCAAAATCCGTTCAGGGGGCCCGTCGCACCCGCATGATGGTCGTGGTGCAACGGCCCGAAAGCCATCACCTGGCTTTCCGGTACAGCGCCGATCAGAGTTCGTTTTTGATGCAGAACTCTTCCCAGCTCATCCCCAGCGATTCCGCGTGAGATTTGAGGTAGGTCTCGATCGCGTCCGCCGCCACCGCTTTATCCGGCTCGGCGAGCTGAATAGAGAAGATCATCCCATCCAGATTCTTCTGCCGTAAAAAAGCGGCATAGATGCGTTCTGCATGCCATGCACGCAGCTCGCGCAGCGACAGATTGGCCGCACGCGCATCGCGCTCTGTTAATTCATCAAGCGCAGCCTGAAAGTCGGGATGCGCGGTAAAGAACATCTCGCGCGCCTGGGCATAGTAGGCTTCTGGCGTTTTCATACTCATATTCCTGAAAAAGTGGTGCAGCGCGTCAGTGTAGCGGGTTGTGTTTCGCTTGTCAGGCGCGACAGGCCCGGTGTTGGTTTACTTCTGCCGCCAGAGGCTGCTGGCCGTCGCGGGCATCCGGTGTGCGCTGCCGGGGAAATGCGGCTTTTATTGCCCCTTCGTCTGATACCAGACACCAGATACCTTGCGCAACGCGGTGAAAAAATTATAACGTAGCCGCCATTGACGCGATCTTAGGGATTAAACATGAAAAAGTGGATGCTGATTGCTGCGCTGGCATTGGGTGGCTGTGCGCAGATTAACGATTATGAAAATGCGGTGCAGACGCCAGCGCCAGCGGAACTGCAGGGGAACTGGCAGACCGTCGGTCCGCAGAGCAACCTCATCAGCGACCAGGCTATCGGCAGTTTGCTGATTACTGCGGAGGGCACCACGCTGGATTGTCGTCAGTGGCAGCGGGTGATTGCGAAGCCGGGTAAACTGACCCGACTGAACGGGGATTATGTCAACGTCACGCGTCAGGTGCGGGTAATGCCGCTCAACGTGGATAACGGCGAGCTGAAGTATGACGGGCTGACCCTGCGTAAAGTGGCGCGTCCGACCGTTGAGTGTCAGCAGGCAATGAAGGAAGTGGCGAAACAGCCCAAAGCGGCGGTGATCCAGAACATCGAGCCGCAGCTGCTGCGGACGGCGATCACCGAACACAACGCCGGTTAAGCCCACCCGCCTGAAATGCATCGCCCCGGCGGACAGATGGCATCCTTCACGCCACTGCCCGCCGGGGCGGTGCTGTTTTCACGGCTTAAGTTATTCTGCTAACACCCAGACGCTGACGCTGCCTCCGTTGCAGGCAAAGACCGCAGTGCCGTGCTCGTCGGCGGTAATGGTCTCTTCCCGGTTACCCAGATGATCGCGCCAGACCTTGCCGGCAAAGCCTTCGCCCATCGGCACGCTCTTCTCGCCCGCATCGCCGTTCGACATGATGACCACACAGCCCGGCTGCGTTTCGGTGCCGCTGCGGCTGAACGCCACGCAGTTCGGATGATCAAAATAGTCGGTCTGGACACCCCAGCCATACTGCTGACGGGCGCGGATTAACCCTTCCAGCTCCGGGATCACCGGCATTTCGATTTTGTGCTTCTCGCCGTCGCCGCCTTCATCTTCATAGGTCGCCCCGAACAGATCCGGATAGAAGATGGTCGGCACGCCCTGTTCGCGCAGCAGAATCAGCGCATAGGCCAGCGGTTTGAACCAGGCCTCCACCGGCGCTTCCAGTGACTGCAGCGGTTGCGTATCGTGGTTGGCTACGATGGTCACCGCGTGCCACGGATCGGCCACGACCAGGGAGTTTGCGAAGATCTGGCTCATGTCGTAGGCGCTGCCGGCCGTAGAGGCCTGATGGAAGTTCATGTGCAGGGGAGCATCAAACAGCATCGTTTTGCCCTCCACCTGATGCACATACTCCTGCAGTTTTTCGGTTTCAAACGACCAGTATTCCGCCACGATAAACATCGGCTCCTGAGCGGCTTCCTGGATATGGTCGATCCACTCTTTATAGAACCAGGCGGGAATATGTTTGACTGCATCCAGGCGGAAGCCGGTGCAGGGCACCTGTTCCATCACCCAGCGCGCCCAGTATTTCAGCTCTTCCCGGACCGCGTTATTCCGGAAATCGATATTGGCACCCATCAGATAGTCGAAGTTGCCCAGCTCGTTATCGACCTGATCGTTCCAGCCTTCGGCAGTGTAGTCGTTGATGACTTTGAAGACGCCGTTTTCGTCCGGATTTTCGATGTGGTCTACGCCGCTGAAGCATTTGTGATCCCAGACAAATTTCGAATACTTTCCTTCACGCGCCGGAAAGGTGAATTTGGTCCAGGCCTCACACTCTACGACCTCGTCATAGATTTCATCACGGTTGTCCGGATTGACGCGGTTGACGCTGATCGCCTCTTTCTCATCGGCGCCCATTTTGTGGTTCAGCACCACGTCCAGCAGCACCCCAACATTATGGCTGCGCAGCGCCTCTGTTGCCGCCAGTAACTGCTGTTTATCACCATATTTGGTGGCAACGCCGCCTTTCTGATCGAATTCACCCAGGTCAAAAAGGTCATAGGTGTCGTAACCGACAGAATAGCCTCCTGAATCCCCTTTGTAGCTCGGAGGGAGCCACGCCATCGTAATGCCAATTTCACTGAGCCAGGCGGCACGTTCGGCGACTTCAGGCCACAGTTTGCTGCCATCCGGGTAATACCAATGGAAAAACTGTAATAACGTCGGGTTTTGCATTTACCACACTCCAGGGGATGATGAAAATTAAGTATGGAGTAAGCGGCAGAAAAGAGACGCCGCGCAGAAAAATAAATCTGGCGGCGTGAAAAGCAGGGTATCAGGAGAGGGTTTCGCGCGGCACCATGACGACGCCGCCTTGCTTGCCATAGGCCGAGAGGACCGATTTCTGGCGGCTGTTCTGACTTACTAACGAGGCCAGCTCGTCCATCCGCGCCTGCAGCAGGCGTTTCACTTCGCTTTCATTATCCAGAATGCGGCGCAGCACCGGGCGTAACTGCGCCTGGGCCTGTGGGGAAGGCGAAACCGTCTCTGTCGAGTGCGCTAAATTCTGCACCGCGCTGACATATTCCGTCTCCCTGTTGATTAATTCATCCCATTCGCCCTGTGCCGCATGACGCAGCATCCCCTGGCTAAGATCGAGTAACTGTTGGTAAGCGGCAAGCAGATGCGGTGCAGTTGTCATTAAACGGCGTCCTGAACAGAGTTAGGTTGAACCACTTCTTTCCACGCGTCTGCGATGTTGCGGAGAAGGCCTTCGACCTCCTCAACCGCAGCAACATCATTGTGCAGGTTGGCCTGCAACAGGCGACGCGTCATGTAGTTGTAAAGATCCAGCAGGTTATCTGCCAGTTCATCCCCACGGTTTTCAGCCAGACCCTCTTTCAGGCCCGCTTCGATGATATTGATGGCTTTGGAAAGGGATTTGCCTTTGCCTTCAATATTGCCATCCTGCATAAACAGGCGTGCGCGGATTAACGCGCTCAGTGCGCCGTCGAACAGCATGACAACCAGCTGCTGCTGGCTGGCGCTCATGACGGCGCTTTCGACGCCAATTTTTGCATAGGCCTGGGTGCCTGTAGCGGTGTACATGGTCACTCCTATGATTTGTTAGAGGAACTTGACGTATCGAACTGCTGCGTCAGATAAGTGCTGGTCGAGTTAAGCTTACTGATTGCCATATCCAGCTGGGTAAACTGCGTCTTATAACGGGCGATATCCGCATCGATGCGATCGCTGGTGGTGTTATAAAGCGCCGTTAAGTTATTCAGGGTTTTACTGACACCATCGGTGGCAGACTGAACGATCCCTTTTGATGAGAGCCATTCGGTCAGTTTGGTGTCCATTTTTGCGGTGATGCCGGTTTTGCCGTCACCCACAATCATCTCTTTCACGCCCGCCGCATCTTTATCCAGGGCGGCGCTGAGCTTGGTTGAATCCAGTTTCAGTGAGCCGGTCGTCGGATCGGTGGTCACGCCAATCTGGCCCAGTGATTTATATTCAGACGAGCTCTGCGCATTGGTCAGCAGGCTTTTCAGCTGGGTCTGAATGGTGCGGAGCGTGCTGTCACCGAGCAGCGCACCGTTACTGCTGTCCTGCGAATCGGTGTTGGTGTCGACCTTGGTGTACTTGGTCAGCGTATTAAACTGATCCAGCAGGGTGTTGTAGGCGTCGACCCAGGTGCTGATCGCGCTGGACGCTTTTGAGGTGTCTTTGGTGATCGTCAGTGTCTGATCGCCCACCGTCTGCGCAGTCAGGTTCAGCGTAATGCCTTCCAGCGCATCGCTGATCTGGTTGCTGCTGTTCTCGATGGCGATGTTATTCACGGTCAGTTTGGCGTTCTGCGCCGCGACGCTCTGCGTCATCGGATTGCTGCTGGCGCTGGCGTCAAAGCCGACAATCCCCTGTAGGGTGCTGTCGCCAGTGACGGCGATGCTTGCTACTGCATTGTCGCTGCCGGTCTTGTTGGCACTCATGGAGAGACGGAAGCTGCCATCCGAGACCTTGATAATCGTGGCGGTCACGCCAGCGTTGGCACCGTTGATCGCATCGCGCATGCCGGTCAGCGACGTCTGGTCGTTACCCAGCGTGACACTTTTGCTGGTGCCATCTTTCAGGGTGATAGCGATGCTGCGGCTGCTCACAGAGCTGTCGCCCAGTGCAGCGGTGTTGCTGCTCTGTACTGCCGAGGTCAGCACCTGCGCCTGCGCCAGCTGCGTCACGTTAATCGAATATTTACCCGCCACGGTGCTGCCAGAGGTCGTGGCACTGAACGCGGTCGTACTGCTGGCCGCTGTAGTGGCGGTAAACAGATCGGCACTGTTCAGCTTGCTGTTAGCGGACTGAAAGGTGGTCAGTGCGCTTTTCAGCGTGGAGTAAGCACTGAGCTTGGCAGTATAAGCTGTCTGTTGCGTTGAGATAGGTTTCAGCGCCGCTTTTTCCGCGGTCTGCAGATTATCAAGCATCGTACTGAGTGGCAGGCCGGAACCGACACCAAGGTTGCTAAAACTAGCCATGTTTATTCCTTTATAAGGTCGACAGGGAAATTGATACCGGAGTTATCGGCCTTGATTAAGGAAAGTTTAAAGCTATTTGCCTTAGGGTAATGGGATAAATAAGCGCTATAGAGAAGGGCAATTCAGCGGCTAGAAAATTAATGAATTAAGTCTAAAGAAGTCGGAACCGGTGGCGATAACTTACAACGTGACAGGCAGAAGCAGAAAAGTTCGCCTGGTACTAAAAAAATTCTAAAGGTTGTTTGACGGCAGACGATAACAACTTTGACGGCGCTGAAGCCGGCGGGTTGAAGCCCACACCTTAACCGAAAGACTTGATTAACAGGAAAATTTATCATGGCCCAAGTCATTAATACCAACAGCCTCTCGCTGATCACTCAGAACAACATCAACAAGAACCAGTCAGCTCTGTCTACCTCTATGGAGCGTCTGTCTTCTGGCTTACGTATCAACAGCGCGAAAGATGACGCTGCGGGTCAGGCGATTGCCAACCGTTTCACCTCTAACATCAAGGGCCTGACTCAGGCTGCGCGTAACGCCAACGACGGTATCTCTGCTGCGCAGACCACTGAAGGCGCACTGTCAGAAATCAACAACAACTTACAGCGTATTCGTGAGCTGACAGTACAGGCTGCAAGCGGTACTAACTCATCTTCAGACAAATCTTCAATCCAGGACGAAATCAAATCACGTCTGGACGAGATTGACCGCGTATCAGGTCAGACTCAGTTCAACGGCGTGAACGTACTGGCTAAAGATGGCTCAATGAAAATCCAGGTTGGCGCTAACGATGGCGAAACCATCACTATCGACCTGAAAAAAATTGACTCTTCTACGCTGAAGCTGGACACCTTCAACGTAAATGGCCCACAGGGTACACCGACTGCTGCAACTGCTGCTGACTTCCAGAAAGTCTACGGTACTACCAGTAACGTATCTAAAGCGACTGTTGCTGAAGGCACTGCTGATAGCCTGGCAACCCGCCTGGGTGTCGCTGCAGCTAACGTAACTGTTACTGCAGACAAAATTTACAAAGATGATAACGGCAACATGTTTGCTAAAGTGAACGTCGCTTCTACCAGCGCTGCAGAAACCAACAGCCTGAAAGCGAACGGCTTCGATATCGCTAACGGTTCTAACCAGGACTTCTACGTTGCAGTCGATGCGCAGGCAGCTGCCACCACTGCTGGCGGCGATACCGCAGCGTTTACACTGGATACGGCGAACATGAGCCTGTCTTCTCTGACCACGGGTTCAACCTCTGACCCACTGGCCAAACTGGACGAAGCGATTGCAAGCGTTGACAAATTCCGTTCTTCACTGGGTGCGATTCAGAACCGTCTGAACTCAGCCGTGACTAACCTGAGCAACACCACGACTAACCTGTCAGCTGCACAGTCTCGTATCCAGGATGCAGACTACGCGACTGAAGTTTCAAACATGTCTAAAGCGCAGATCGTACAGCAGGCTGGTAACTCCGTGTTGGCGAAAGCTAACCAGGTTCCACAGCAGGTTCTGTCTCTGCTGCAGGGCTAATCGCCTTCAGTCTCAAAGCAAAACCCCGCTACGGCGGGGTTTTTTTATGCTTACGATTAGCCTCTTTTTCCCCTGTTTCTCTGCCAATCAAACTTACTTATCTGATTTATTATCCAGAAAAGCATCTCATTCTTCTTAAGTGCCTCTGTTAAGCAGGTAAGCAATGAAAAATATTAATGTCGTTGAACCGCTCTTTGTGAGTACCTTTAAGTGCATCGGCAGCGAATGTCGCGATCACTGTTGTAAGGGCTGGGATATCCATCTGGATAAACCATCGGTTAATCGCTATCTGAAATCCTCACTGATCGAAATTAAGATGCTTGCGGCTGAAAATATCATCACGACCCGAAAAAGCTTTGCCAGCTGGGGAACGATGAAGCTCAATGAAGCGGGTAATTGCGCATTTATGGATGAAAATCGCCTGTGTAAGGTGCATTCCCGTCTGGGCGCGACCGCGCTAAGCAATACCTGCGCGACGTATCCCAGAGCAGCAAACACCTTTAAATATGAACAACAAAAAACCCTTGCACTCTCCTGCCCGGAGGCAACCCGGCAATTATTAGCATCTCCCGACGCAATGCTATTTGCAGAAACCATCAAACTACAAAAGGAAGAGAATAAAGCGAAGGATCTTGTTCAGGAAAAGAAACTGCTTAATCTGATGTGTCTTAACATCATTAAATTCAGCGGTACTAATCTTGATGAAGGCTTTTACGCGCTTGCCAGTTTTCTGCTGGGTGCTGAAAAAATAAGGCCTGAAGATGAATGGCTTGTAGAGATTGAACGTCACTTTTCTGAAGCGCTTAATGCGCTGGCACAAGGCCACATCAGGCAGCAGCTTGACCAGATTAAGCCTGACCACAATCTGCAATGGTCTTTACTATTGAGATTGCAATCATGGTTCAGCACGATGGCCGACAAACGTGCCTTTCCAACATTGAATCACTACGTCAACAAACTGATTTTCATTCAGGCTGAAGGCGCTAAAACCGATGACGTCAGCCAGTCTATGATCAGGCTCAATGAGGTCTGGCAAAATCAGGTTATGCCCTGGTTCGCTGAACGTCCCTGGATAATGAATAACTATATCCAGTATCGTATTTATGACGATTTCTTCCCTAACGATGAAAACCGTAACCCTTTACTTAGCCTCTACCTATTAACTGCGGAATGGTTTTTACTCAAATCCTTAATAGCGGCCAATGTTGAGTTGGTCGGCAAGCTGGATGAGGAAGATATTATCAATATTATTTATAGCTACCATTCTATTACCAAACACACACCACAGTCGGTGGTTGCATTTCTGGCAGAGATTAACAAGGTCAAAGTCAATGACGATCTGTCGCTGATTTACCTGCTGAAATAGTCCGGTCTGTCCGCTTCAAAAGGGGGGGCAGCGACTCTATTTCCTGCTCTGGATGCCGCGTCTGTTGATACCCCAAAGCGTGCTGCTGGCGTAACGGCCTTTTCAAAGCCGTTACGCCAGGCAGTCATACAGAATAGTCAGGCAACCGCTCTGCGATCCGTGAAACAGCCGGATTCAGCCTTACTATCACTTATTCCTCCTAATCTCCCCCTCCTGTTACAGTTCCCCTTCGGCCTGCCGATAACTCTTCACAGAACAACATCATTTTGATTTTCACTTTATGGAGTGTCTATGCGCTTCAATTACGACCTGTTGCCGGGCGAGCAGCTGACCTTCGAGGAGATCGCCCGGCGTTATGCTCTGCAATACCCTGATGACAAAGAGCTGACGGCGCGCGCCTTACTGAGTCCCTCAACCGGCCTGCGGACGCTGAAAATTCGGGCGGTCTTCGCCCGTGAAGAGAGCAACAGCCCGCTGGAGGATCTACTGTTTATCTCCAGCGACAACGAGCGAAAAAATTACCTGCGCCGCTTTGAGCACTACCTGAAACAGCATCTCTCATTTCTCTATTTCCGTCGCAGCGAAAACGAGAAGCGCGACAACCTGTGGAGGGTGATGGGCACCAGCCAGGTTTTTGCGATGATCGATCCGCAATCGGCTACGGCGCAGAACCTGCTGAGCAGCCGCGGCTATAAGCTGGTGTTGATGCATCAGGACGATGACGAGGCTTACTGGCAGCTCTTTAATCCGCAGGCGAATCCCTGTTTCCCGCAGTCCCGGCGCATTCAGTTCATCGTGGTGCTGAGCACACCACACCTCAAAGTGCCCGCGGCGGTAATGCCGGGAACGGAGGTCGGGCGCCGCGTCAAGGCCAGGGTGCTGCAGCGCGCCAGTCAGGCCGAATTCATCGCCGGTGTCAAAGCGCGCTACGGTGCCTGCGTTATGACCGGCACCGAACTGACCGAACGGCACAACTGGCCCTGGGTGGAAGCCTGTCACATCGACACGCGAGAGGGGGAAGACGGGCTGCTGGCCGACAACAGCATCGACAATGGCCTGTTTTTGCGCAGCGATTTACAGCGGCTGTTTATTAACCGATTGATTAGCATTGATGGTGAGTCGGGCGAGATCCAGGTGCACCCAGGCGAGGAGGCGCAGCAGCATATCGCGCCCTGGTATCAGGAGCTGGATGGACGTGTCTGCAGCCTGTGGGCTGCGGTGCCGCCCGCCACGCGGCAACGGCTGCGCGCCCGTCGTTAATCCCGACTGATGAGTGCAGAAGGATCTGCGCTCTGATGCAACAAAAATGAAATAGCCTCGTTTTACCCCGCCTATTCATCCAATCGAAAACGCTACAGAATTGGATAATCATGCCGATAACTTCATTAACGCAGGGTAGTCAACGTGAACGATTTCTATACCGCCGAAGGCGTGATGGACAAACATTCGCTCTGGCAGCGCTACGTGCCGCTGGTACGCCATGAAGCGTTGCGTCTGCAGGTTCGCCTGCCAGCCAGCGTTGAACTTGACGACCTGCTGCAGGCCGGAGGAATAGGGCTGTTAAACGCCGTGGAGCGCTACGATGCGCTACAGGGCACAGCGTTTACCACCTACGCCGTGCAGCGCATTCGTGGCGCTATGCTCGACGAGCTTCGCAGTCGGGACTGGGCCCCGCGCAGCGTTCGTCGTAACGCGCGTGAGGTGGCCGGAGCAATGCACAAAGTGGAGCAGGCGCTGGGGCGCTCTGCTTCCGAGCAGGAAGTGGCACAGCAGCTGAATGTCTCCATGGAGGAGTACCGGCAGATCCTGCTGGACACAAACAATAGTCAACTCTTCTCTTACGACGAGTATCGGGAAGAGCACGGCGACAGCGCGGAACTGGTGACGGAAGGGCATGAAGAGGCCAATCCACTTCACCAGCTACTGGAAGGGAGTCTGCGTGAGCGCGTCATTGAAGCGATCGAAGCCTTACCCGATCGTGAAAAGATGGTGCTGACACTGTACTACCAGGAAGAACTGAACCTGAAAGAGATTGGCGCTGTGCTTGATGTGGGGGAATCCCGGGTCAGCCAGCTGCACAGTCAGGCGATCAAACGCCTGCGTGCCCGGCTTACGGGAGCGCGCTAGCAGTATCAGTTCCTGGCGATTCAAATTATAAGAAACCGGGGACTCAGTAATGGGAGCCAAGACCAAGGCCAGACCGTTAAGTCGTTATCTTAAAGACTACAAACACAGCCAGAGCAATTGTTCACACTGTGGCAAGATATTAGATCGAATGGCGCTCGTTTTTCGTGGCCAGATCATCAATAAAGAGGCCATCGCGCGGATGGACCAGATGATTGATGAGCAGCTGTGGCTGAAACTTCAGCCCGAGCTGACCGCGCTTTGTCGTTTTTGTAGTGATATTTTTTGCAATACGCATCCTAATTACTTCGACATCATGTCGTTTAAACAGTATCTGTTTGAGCAGACGGAGATGAGCCCCAGCACGATTCGCGAATATGTGGTGCGGCTGCGTCGGCTGGATGAGATGCTGAAAGCCAAAAATTTCCCGGCCGACCGGCTGCAGGGAAACAGCTGGCATCAGTGTCTGGAAAGCGATCTGCCCGATGCTGGTAATAACAACTATCGCATCGCGCTGCGCAAGTACGATCAATTCTTAGGCTGGCAGCAGGGCTGACCTGATCTGCACCGATGGCTCCCCCCTGTGCCGGTGGCACAGTACCCTTTTGCCCGCGCGTCGGGTAACGGGGAAGGGGGAGCACGGCGCCGCCTGCGTTTTTATTGCTCCTGTTTTATCACGGCCTTTTCGTTACCGCCTCTGCTGACACCTGAATCAGGGTGATCCTTTCTTCATCTTCTGTAACACTGTAGAGATCATTCCCGTGCCCGAACGGAGGCCGCTTTGTCTTTACACCTGTTACACCAGTTTCCTCGTCTTGAACTGCTGGGCGCACCGACGCCGCTGGAGCATCTGCCACGACTGTCCGATTACCTGGGACGCGATATTTTCATCAAGCGTGATGACTTTACCCCGGTGGCGATGGGCGGCAACAAGCTGCGTAAACTGGAGTTTCTGGCGGCGGATGCGCTGCGCGAAGGCGCCGATGTGCTGCTGACCGCGGGCGCGATTCAGTCAAACCATGTGCGTCAGACAGCCGCCGTCGCGGCCCGGCTGGGGCTGAAATGCGTGGCTCTGCTGGAAAATCCGATCGGCACCGACGCTGAAAACTACCTCAGCAACGGCAACCGTCTGCTGCTGGATCTGATGGACGCGGAAGTGATCATGGTGGAGGCGCTGCACAATCCGGCGGAGCAGCTGGCTGAAGAGGCCACCCGGCTGGAGGCGCAGGGCTTCCGGCCTTACGTCGTGCCGGTCGGCGGCTCAAATGCGCTGGGTGCGCTGGGCTACGTGGAGTGCGCACAGGAGATCGCCCATCAGAGCGAAGGCGTGGTCGATTTTGCCGCCGTCGTCGTCGCCTCGGGCAGTGCCGGCACCCATGCCGGGCTGGCCGTAGGCCTGGAGCATCTGCTGCCCCAGAGCGAACTGGTCGGCGTCACCGTTTCCCGTCAGGTTGCGCAGCAGCAGCCGCTGGTTGAGCGGTTGCGTGACGCACTGGCGAAGACGCTGGAGGTGCAGGCGTCAGCGCCGATCACCCTGTGGGATGAGTACTTTGCGCCACGCTATGGCGAACCGAATGAGGAAGGCATGGCGGCGGTGAAGCTGCTGGCGCGCCTGGAGGGGATCATGCTGGACCCGGTCTACACCGGCAAGGCGATGGCCGGATTGCTGGATGGCATCAGCCGGAATCGTTTCCGCCGTGAAGGTCCGTTGCTGTTTATTCATACGGGTGGCGCACCGGCGTTATTTGCTTATCATCCTTCGATCTGAGACAAGTCAATAAAACAGTTTATACTCCGTGCGTTATCATTCTGGACTGGCAGCGACTCATGATGCTGCCCTTATAAAAAAACACACACACAATACTGTCAATAATGGGGTGAATATGTCCTTTTCTCGTGCAGGTCGTCAGATGATGATGGGCGTCATGGCTGTGGCGCTGATTGCAGGCGTTAACGTTAAAACCTTTGCAGCAGAAAACCTGCTGAACAAAATCAAAGAGCGCGGCACGCTGCTGGTGGGTCTGGAAGGCACCTATCCGCCATTCAGCTTCCAGGATGAAAAGGGCAAGCTGACCGGCTTTGAAGTGGAGTTTGCCGAGCAGCTGGCGCAGCACATGGGCGTTAAAGCGAGCCTGAAACCGACTAAATGGGATGGTATGCTGGCGTCACTCGATGCGAAGCGCATCGATGTGGTGATCAACCAGGTCACCATCTCTGATGAGCGCAAGAAGAAGTATGACTTCTCCACGCCGTACACCGTTTCCGGCATCCAGGCGCTGACCATGAAAGCCAATGCCAGCACCATTACCAAACCGGCCGACCTGGCGGGCAAAAAGGTCGGCGTAGGTCTGGGCACCAACTATGAGCAGTGGCTGCGTGAAAACGTGAAGGGCGTGGACATCCGTACCTATGATGATGACCCGACAAAATATCAGGATCTGCGCTCTGGCCGTCTGAATGCGATTCTGGTTGACCGTCTGGCCGCGCTGGATCTGGTGAAGAAAACCGGCGATACCATGGCGGTTGCTGGTGACGCCTTCTCGCGTCAGGAGTCAGGCGTTGCGATCCGCAAGGGCAACGAAGACCTGCTGAAAGCGGTCGATCAGGCCATTGCTGAAATGCAGAAAGATGGCTCGCTGAGCAAGCTGTCGCAGAAATGGTTTGGCGCGGACGTGACGAAATAATGCAGGAAAGCCTTCAACTGGTGCTGGATTCAGCACCTTTTTTATTCAAAGGCGCGCTGTTTACGCTGCAGCTCAGTATCGGCGGCATGTTCTTTGGGCTGCTGCTGGGCTTTGTTCTGGCTCTGATGCGCCTGTCGCGCATCTGGCCGGTGCGCTGGCTGGCGCGTATCTACGTCTCGATCTTCCGTGGCACGCCGCTGATCGCTCAGCTCTTTATGATCTACTACGGCCTGCCGCAGTTTGGCATTGAGCTGGATCCGATCCCGTCGGCGATGATTGGCCTCTCCCTGAATACCGCGGCCTATGCGTCGGAATCACTGCGCGGCGCGATCGCATCGATTGAGCGCGGGCAGTGGGAAGCGGCGGCCAGTATCGGGATGACACGCTGGCAGACGCTGCGCCGGGTCATTCTGCCGCAGGCGGCCCGTACCGCGCTGCCGCCGCTCGGTAACAGTTTTATCAGCCTGGTAAAGGATACTTCGCTGGCCGCTACCATTCAGGTGCCGGAGCTGTTCCGTCAGGCGCAGTTGATCACCTCGCGTACGCTGGAAGTTTTTACCATGTATCTGGCGGCCTCCCTGATCTACTGGGTGATGGCGACGGTGTTGTCTGCCCTGCAGAACCGGCTGGAGCAGCATGTTAATCGTCAGGATTCGGAGTCGAAATGAGCGCCATCGAAGTCAGAAAGCTGGTGAAATCTTTTAATGGCCAGAGGGTGCTGCACGACATCGACCTCGATGTGGCTGCGGGTGAAGTGGTGGCTATCATCGGCCCCAGCGGCTCAGGCAAGACGACGCTGCTGCGCAGCATCAACCTGCTGGAAGTGCCGGATAGCGGCACCATCCGGGTCGGGGATATCACCATCGATGCGGCGCTGGCCGAGAGTAAGCAGAAAGAGCAGGTGCGTCGTCTGCGTCAGCAGGTCGGGTTTGTCTTCCAGAACTTCAATCTGTTTCCGCACCGTTCGGTGATCGATAACATCATTGAGGGGCCGGTGATCGTGAAAGGCGAGGCGAAAGCAGAGGCGGCAGCCCGCGCCCGCACGCTGCTGGATAAAGTCGGACTGCAGGGCAAAGAGGCGAGTTTTCCGCGTCGTCTCTCCGGCGGTCAGCAGCAGCGCGTGGCCATCGCCCGGGCGCTGGCGATGCGGCCGGAAGTCATCCTGTTTGATGAACCCACTTCGGCGCTGGATCCGGAGCTGGTTGGCGAGGTGCTCAGCACCATTCGCGCGCTGGCCGAAGAGAAACGCACGATGGTAATCGTCACACACGAGATGAGCTTTGCCCGCGACGTGGCCGACCGCGCCATCTTCATGGATCAGGGGCGGATTGTGGAGCAGGGCGACGCGAAGGCGCTGTTCAGCAATCCCCGTCAGCCGCGAACCCGTCAGTTCCTCGACAAATTCCTGAATCAGTAATCACACTGCCTTCTCCGGAAGGCAGTTTTTTATCTGCCTGTCTGAACGCCCTCACCCTATTTATATTGTCCTCACTGCGCCACTATCATAATTATTTATTTCCGCGTTAAACGTTTTGACACATCTGACAAAACTTTTCTTTTCATCAGAGATTAACTGGCTTCAGCTGTTTCATCTTTCTCTTAAATATATCTATCGCTTTATCAAATAATTATTATATTTTGCTGCACGCCCGGCCGCGCCTGTTCCGTTTGTCGGGGGGTATTTGTAAGTGTAAGGAAACGTTCTGCTGAGTAAATAACTGTGGCATCAGGACCACTGCGCGGCTTTTAAGAGTTTCGCTACATTCATCCCCTCTTCAAAGGCGAATAATTACCGGATAACGATAAAGCAATAGTGATTTCCTCGCGTTGACTTTCCCCTCTTCTGACCTACACAGCAGGAGTCATTGAATGAATCAGATGAAGTCAGACAAGATACTGTGGGTAGACACCCTGAAGGGCGCCTGCATCATGCTGGTGGTGCTCTACCACACGGTGCTGCCCGGTTTCGAAGGCACACTGAAATATTTCTCTGCCGGCTGGATCCCCGCTGAAATATGGGTACAGTTTAATACGGTTCTGTCGCCATTACGGATGCCCGCCTTTTTCTTTGTGTCGGGATTGCTGGCAACCAACGGTATTATTAACCGGCCCTGGAAACAGGTCTTTACCAGTCGCATTACCAATCTCTTTTATCTCTATATTCTGTGGGGGTTTATTCAGTGGTGGTCTATCGTCGGTATCTCGACGGAAATTACCGGCCAGCGTATTTCGCAGAATCTTAATGCCGCCTATGCCGGTTCATTGTGGGAGTTTCTCCGGCTGACCTTTATGGCCATGAGTACCTCATGGTATCTCTACGGGCTGGGGATCTATTTCCTCTGCGCGAAAATTTTCCGTGAATATAAGCTGGCCCTGGTGGCGGTTGCCGTGCTGCTGAATTATCTGGCGGTGGAAAAGGTGATCCCCTACTGGGGCCCGCAGAGTCTGGCGCAATATTTTCTCTTCTTCCTGCTAGGCGCGTTCTGGAGTCAGACCATGCTGCGCCTGAGTGAATGGCGCCGGGAGAATCTGCTGCCCTGGGCGGCGCTGGCGGCGGTCGCCGGAATTCATGTGATCTTCGGCCTCGATAAGAGCCTGTTCCTCTGTGTGCTGGCGGTGCTGTTCAGTATTGCCGCCTGCCGCTGGCTGAATCAGCACTTCAGCATGCGCTATCTCAACTGGGTCGGGCGCAATACGCTGCAGATTTACGTACTGCATCGCATTTTTATCGAGTTCTTTGGTATGACCGCGATTCAGTTTGCGCAGCGGCACCATCTGTTTGAGCAGGCGTGGTTTTCGTGGCTCTGGGCCTGTTTTTATCCAGTGGCGATTGTGGGGCTCTGTTCGCTCAGCTCGGTCGCCATCTGGTCGCTGACCAATCGCGGCGTCGGCCAGTCGCTGTTTGTCTTCCCGACACTGTTGAAGAGGTCGCCTGGCGGCGTGAGCAGGGGGTAAAGAGCAGATTGACGGGCAACAGGCTGACGCTAGGCGGATTTTAAATAGCAGCGAGGTTGCGCTGAGCGGGATTCGCCCGTCAGGCGAGGGAGTGTTCGCTATGCGGCTAGGGCTGTGGTTTTACGCTGACCGGTTTCGCCCGTCAGGCGTCAGGGAGTTTCAGTTTGCCCGTGCGGGCGGACGCGTTAAGGGGCGGACGCCCGCCCCTTAACAATCCCGGCGTCCGGCTGCCTTCGCGGCCCGCTTTGCGGGGTGCCCTCGTCACGCCCTGCGGCCGACGGACCGTCCGGACTCGCCATCCCTGGCTCGCGCCGTCCTTTCGCCGACGTCCTGTCGGCGCATCCTGGCCGCCGGTTGTTCCTCAGCGCTACGGACGCCTCTCCCAACCGTTCATAGTGTTTTTGGCGTGCAGCCTCTGACAGCCTTTTAGCCAGCCCCGCGCCCGGCAAAGCCCTGAATAAACAGATATAAAATGACGGGTACATGCAGAAAAGGTGATTGCCTGTGATTAAGCCAGTACGGAAGTCACGGGAAGCCCGGACACCTGCCGCGATAAAAGACCAGACAGTAAGAGAAGAAATAACAGCGGGGAGGGAGGCCGTCAGAACCGCTGAGCGGATGGGGGATTTCAGGACGAGCGACAGGGATGTCGCGAAGAGGCGGGCTCGCGCCAGAGATGGCGCGTCCCGCCGGTCCGTGAGAAATCCGGAAGAAGCGAAGGGACCGCGAAGCGGCGGTGAGGCAGGCCAGAGTCCGGGGTCAGGGGGCGCCGCGACTGGCGCCCCCTTGTCGGTCGCCTGCAGAGGCGGGCCTGAAACTGCCCGGCCCGCCAGGCGAACGAAACCCGCACAGGGTAAAACCACGGCCAGCCGAACGAAACCCACCCCATACCCAGTCGCGAAGCGAACGCATCTGCCGTCAGGCAACATCCTGCACCATTGCCAGGCGAACAAAACACCCATTCGCCCAGCCCCTTAATCTCCCCGGTTAACCGATAGTCATCAGACTGGCGTTACCGCCCGCCGCCGCGGTATTTACACTCAGCGAACGCTCGATCAGCAGACGCTCCAGCAGCAGATTCGTCTCGCCGCGGGCGAAGCCCTGCACCGACACAATCGCGCCGTCACGCGCCGCAATCTGTTCACACAGGGTGCGCAGCTGATCGGCATCGCCGTGGTAGATCACCGCATCAAACTCAGCCGTTAACGGGTCGCGCGCCAGTTTAATACGCGCTTTCACCGCATCCGGCAGTGAGGTCAGCAGGGCGCGATGCAGCTCATCATCCTGCCACAGGGCTTTGCTGCCGACGCTGGTTACCGCAGCCAGCTGGATCAGCGCGTCCTGCTCATTGTCCGCCATGCAGAGCACCCGGTCGCGAGGCAACAGCGAGAAGGTGTTACGCTCGCCAGTCGGGCCAGGCAGCAGCCGGACGACGCCCGCCTGAGCCAGTTCGCCATAGTGCTGACACAGCTCAGCCAGGCCAGGCTTCTCTTTCGCCCAGTGGCTCAGCGCCTGATGCGGAGCCAGCAGAGAGTGGCGCAGCGTACTGTCTGCCGGACGCTCTGCATCCTGACGATCAAAGGTCAGACGCAGTGCGCTATCCGGGCGATTAGCCAGCAGGCGATAAAGGTAGAGCGGGCCACCGGCTTTCGGACCGGTGCCAGACAGGCCTTCGCCGCCAAACGGCTGCACGCCGACTACTGCACCCACCATGTTACGGTTCACGTAAAGGTTCCCGACACGCGCATTCGCCGTAACCTGGGCGATGGTCTCATCGATACGGGTGTGGACACCCAGCGTCAGACCGTAGCCAGAGGCGTTAATCTGATCGAGCACCTGTGGCAGCGCAGTGCGGCTGAAGCGCACGACGTGCAGCACCGGACCAAAAATCTCTTTATCCAGATCGCTGACCTGATTCAGTTCAATCAGGGTGGGTTTGACAAAGGTGCCGCTGTTCCACTCTTTACTGTCCTGCGGGTTTTCCTGCACCGCCTGGTAAACGGTAAAGCCTTTGTTGCGCATCGCCTGAATATGACGGTCGATATTGGCTTTCGCTTCGGCATCGATCACCGGACCGATGTCGGTTGAAAAACGCTCAGGATTGCCCATACGGCATTCGGCCATCGCACCGCGCAGCATCTTCAGCGTATGGTCAGCCACATCCTCCTGAATACAGAGCAGACGCAGGGCAGAGCAGCGCTGTCCGGCACTGTCGAAGGCGGAGGCGACGATATCGACCACCACCTGCTCGGTGAGGGCAGAAGAGTCGACGATCATGGCATTCATGCCGCCGGTTTCTGCGATCAGCGGCGTCGGACGACCCTGCGGATCAAGACGACCGGCCAGGTTGCGCTGCAGCAGCGTCGCCACCGCCGTCGACCCGGTAAACATGACGCCGCGCACCCGATCGTCGCCGGTCAGCTGCGCGCCCACGGTTTCACCCTGACCCGGCAGCAGCTGCAGCACGCCAGCGGGTACGCCCGCATCCAGCAGGATCTGAACCGCTTGAGCCGCAATCAGCGGCGTCTGCTCGGCCGGTTTTGCCAGCACACTGTTGCCCGCAGCCAGAGCGGCGGCAATCTGACCGGTGAAGATCGCCAGCGGGAAGTTCCAGGGGCTGATGCAGACCACCGGCCCCAGCGGACGATGCGTCTCGTTGTCGAAATCGTCACGCACCATCCCGGCGTAGTAATAGAGGAAATCTACCGCTTCACGCACTTCGGCGATGGCGTTGTTGTAGGTCTTGCCCGCTTCCCGCACCAGGATGCCGAGCAGCTGCTGCATCTGGCCTTCCATAATCTGTGCGGCGCGTTCCAGAATGGCGGCGCGCTCCTGTGGCGGTGTGGCGAACCAGATCGGACCGCTGTTGACGGCGGCATCCAGCGCCACGGAAACCTCCTGCTCCGTCGCGTCGCGCACCTGGCCGACCCGATCGTTCGGCGCGGCCGGGTTCAGAATGTCACGCAGTTCACCGGCACCGGCTTCCCCCTCAATCATCGGTTCCGCCAGACAGGGCTGAGCGGCGCTGCTCAGCAGGGCGCTGGAGAGGGAGGCGAGACGGTGCTCGTTGGCCATATCCAGACCCGCGGAGTTCACGCGATTTTCCCCGTAGAGTTCGCGCGGCAGCGGGATCTTCGGATGCGGCAGGCCGATGGCACCTTCGCTGACGCCCAGTTTTTCAACGGCGCTGACCGGATCGGCCACCAGTTCGTCGATCGGCAGCGAGGTATCGGCGATGCGGTTCACGAAGGAAGTGTTCGCGCCGTTCTCCAGCAGGCGGCGAACCAGATAGGCCAGCAGCGTCTCATGGGTGCCGACCGGCGCATAAATACGGCAGGGACGGTTCAGTTTGCCGTCCGCCACTTTGCCAACCACCTGCTCATAGAGCGGTTCGCCCATGCCGTGCAGACACTGGAACTCATACTGACCCGGATAGTAGTTATTGCCTGCCAGCTGATAAATCGCCGCCAGAGTGTGGGCGTTGTGCGTGGCGAACTGCGGATAGATCAGGTTCGGCACAGCGAGCAGCTTACGGGCGCACGCCAGGTAAGAGATGTCGGTGTAGACCTTGCGGGTGTAAACCGGATAGCCCTCCAGCCCTTCCATCTGTGCGCGTTTGATTTCGCTGTCCCAGTAAGCGCCTTTCACCAGACGGATCATCAGGCGACGACGGCTGCGCTGCGCCAGATCGACCAGCTCATCGATCACAAACGGACAGCGTTTCATATAAGCCTGAATGACGAAGCCGATACCGTTCCAGCCTTCCAGTTCCGGCTCGAAACAGAGCTTCTCCAGCATATCCAGCGACAGCTCCAGACGGTCGGCCTCTTCGGCATCGATGTTGATGCCGATGTCATAGGTGCGCGCCAGCAGCGTCAGCGATTTCAGAGTCGGGTAGAGCTCCTCCATAACGCGCTCATACTGCGCACGGCTGTAGCGGGGATGCAGGGCGGAGAGCTTGATGGAGATGCCGGGGCCTTCATAGATGCCGCGGCCGTTTGAGGCTTTACCAATCGCATGGATCGCCTGCTGATAAGAGAGCAGGTAGGCTTTAGCATCACCGGCTGTCAGCGCCGCTTCGCCCAGCATGTCATAGGAGTAGCGGAACCCTTTCTCTTCCAGCTTCCGGGCGTTCGCCAGCGCTTCGGCAATCGTTTCACCGGTAACGAACTGCTCGCCCATCAGACGCATCGCCATATCCACGCCTTTGCGGATCAGCGGTTCGCCACCTTTACCGATAATGCGGTTCAGCGAGCTAGAGAGGTTCGACTCATTGTGGGTCGACACCAGGCGGCCGGTGAACAGCAGGCCCCAGGTGGCCGCGTTAACAAACAGGGAGGGACTGCGGCCCAGATGCGACTGCCAGTTGCCGTTGCTGATCTTGTCACGGATCAGGGCATCGCGCGTCGGCTTGTCCGGAATACGCAACAGCGCCTCGGCCAGGCACATCAGCGCCACGCCTTCGTGGGAAGAGAGCGAGAACTCCTGCAGCAGGCTCTGCACCATACCGGCGCGTCCGGTTGCTCCTTTCTGGTGCCGCAGCTTGTCGGCAAGCTGATAGGCCAGTTGATGGGTTTTCTCCGCCAGTGCCGCCGGTAAGCGCGCCTGCTCCAGCAGCATCGGCACCGCATCGGTTTCCGGGCGACGCCATGCGGCGGTCACGGCAGAACGGGTCACGGACTGCGGTAAAATCTGCTCTGCAAAGTCGAGGAAGGGCTGGTGTATCTCCTCGGGCTGGATGTCATCAGCCTCAGCAACGGCCTGGGCTGAAAGCGGGATCTCTGGCAGGCTATCACCGGTTTCCAGTTGGCCCAGGTAGGAGAAGATCGCCTGTTTGATCAGCCAGTGTGGCGTGCGATCGATACGCTGCGCAGCCAGTTTGATGCGCTCACGTGTTGCGTCATCCAGTTTTACACCCATGGTGGTTGTACCCATGACTCCAGAGCTCCTTAATAGTGGTTCGATACGGCGTTGGCTGCACTATCACTTAAGTTGCAACTTTGTGCAACCGTGTTAAATGTGAGCCAGTTAACACCCTTTTAACGTCGTCAATTGTTAAATCCGCCAATGCGGCATGAATCTTGCTGCAAGATCCTCGCCAGGTTTGCAGGCCCGTTAAAAAGCGGGTTCAGAGCAGGTAAGACCCAGGTGCAACCGGATAACTGTGAGCGAGTGCAACCTCTGAGCACGTTTTAACAGCTGGTTAGTGAAATCACTGTAACGCCTGTGTTAAATCCATTGTGCGCGCCCCGGCTTTCCGGCAGGATACCGCGCCGCTGGGAAATGAGTGACCCCCTGACACAGAAAATCGGCCCGCGCTGCCCCGTTCCGGCAGGCGGGTGGCTGGCGATTTCTCTGGGATATCAAATAATAAGTGGAGAGACAGATGAGTGTAAGTACACCAATGCTGGTGACCTTTGTGATTTATATACTCGGGATGGTGTTGATTGGTTTGGCTGCCTACCGCTCAACCAAAAACTTCGACGATTACATCCTCGGTGGCCGCAGTCTGGGTAGCGTGGTAACGGCACTCTCTGCCGGTGCATCCGACATGAGCGGCTGGCTGCTGATGGGATTGCCTGGCGCCATCTTCATCTCCGGTATCTCTGAAAGCTGGATTGCGATTGGTCTGACGATCGGGGCCTGGCTGAACTGGAAAATCGTGGCGGGTCGCCTGCGGGTGCAGACCGAACATCACAACAACGCGCTGACCCTGCCGGACTTCTTTACCAGCCGCTTTGAAGATCACAGCAAAATTCTGCGGGTGATCTCTGCCATCGTGATTCTGGTGTTCTTTACCATCTACTGTGCGTCGGGCGTGGTCGCCGGGGCGCGTCTGTTTGAGAGCACCTTCGGCATGAGTTATGAGACCGCCCTGTGGGCCGGTGCAGCCGCAACCATTCTCTATACGCTGATTGGCGGCTTCCTGGCGGTGAGCTGGACCGACACCGTGCAGGCCAGCCTGATGATTTTTGCGCTGATCCTGACGCCGGTCTTTGTGATTATCGCGGTTGGCGGCTGGTCAGATTCGATGGCGGTCATTCAGGCGAAGAGCCTGGAAAATCTCGACATGCTCAAGGGGCTGAACTTCGTGGCGGTGATCTCGCTGCTGGGCTGGGGTCTGGGCTACTTCGGCCAGCCGCATATTCTGGCGCGCTTCATGGCGGCGGATTCGCATCGCTCTATCCGCACGGCGCGCCGCATCGGTATGGCGTGGATGGTGCTCTGCCTGGCCGGTGCCGTGGCGGTCGGCTTCTTCGGTATTGCCTACTTCCAGAACAACCCGGCGCTGGCGGCGGGCGTGAACGCCAACGCCGAGCGGGTCTTTATCGAGCTGGCGCGTATCCTCTTCAACCCGTGGATTGCCGGTATCCTGCTCTCCGCGATTCTGGCGGCCGTGATGTCCACCCTGAGCTGTCAGCTGCTGGTCTGCTCCAGCGCCCTGACCGAGGATCTCTATAAAGGCTTCCTGCGCAAAAAGGCGAGCCAGAAAGAGCTGGTGTGGGTGGGGCGTCTGATGGTGCTGCTGGTGGCGCTGATTGCGATTGCGCTGGCCTCCAATCCGGAAAACCGTGTCCTGGGCCTGGTGAGCTACGCCTGGGCAGGTTTCGGTGCCGCCTTTGGTCCGGTCGTGCTGTTCGGCGTCTGCTGGAAACGCATGAACCGCAACGGCGCGCTGGCCGGAATGATTGTCGGTGCCCTGACCGTGCTGGTGTGGAAACAGTATGGCTGGCTGGGACTGTATGAAATCATCCCGGGCTTTATTTTCGCCAGCATCGCGATTGTGCTCTTCAGCCTGCTGGGACGTGAACCCTCGGCGGCCGCGCAGCAGCGCTTTGCCGCGGCGGAAGCGGAGTATCTGGCCAAATAAGCCAGGCTGCTGACGCGCAGGCCCGCCCCGAAAAGGGCGGGCCTTTTTGTTACAAAGATAAATCACCTGAGAATGAAATTATCTCCACCGGCAACTTGTTTTTTTCGCAGCGATAATGATAATCGGTATCGTTTACACTTTACCTGATTTTACCGTTGATTGACGCTGCTTAACATTCAAGAGGTTGGCAATGTTTGTTCCCTTTCTCATCATGCTACGTGAAGGCATTGAAGCCGCACTGATTGTCAGCCTCATCGCCAGCTATCTCAAACGCACCCAGCGCACCCAATGGTTTCCGGCCTTGTGGGCTGGCGTGTTTATCGCCGCCGCACTCTGTCTGGGCCTGGGTCTCTTCATCAATGCCACCACGGGCGAATTTCCGCAAAAAGAGCAGGAGCTGTTTGAAGGCATCGTGGCGCTGATCGCGGTGGTGATCCTGACCTCGATGGTGTTCTGGATGCGCAAAGTGGCGCGCAACATTCGCGTCGAGCTGGAGCAGGCGGTCGATCAGGCGCTGCAGCGCTCGGGCCGTGGCGGGATGGCGCTGGTGCTGATGGTGTTTCTGGCCGTGGCGCGTGAGGGGCTGGAATCGGTGTTCTTCCTGCTGGCCGCCTTTACCCAGGACGTGGGCTATGCACCGCCGATCGGGGCCGTGCTCGGGCTGGCGACAGCGGTGGTGCTCGGCATGCTGCTCTACTGGGGCGGCATCCGCCTGAATATGGCGCATTTCTTCCGCTGGACCAGCGTCTTTATCCTGTTTGTCGCGGCGGGCCTGGCGGCGGGGGCGATTCGCGCCTTCCACGAAGCGGGGCTATGGAACCGCTATCAGGCGGTGGCGTTCGATCTCAGCAACACCTTATCGACCCATTCGCTGTCTGGCACCCTGCTGGAAGGGATACTGGGGTATCAGGAGGCGCCCAGCGTCAGTGAAGTAACGGTTTACTTCGCCTATCTGATTCCGGCGCTGATTCTGTTTTTCATGCCTGCGCGGCCTGCTGCGTCGGCCACGGTGTAATGCACCATTTAACGGGCGCACTTTGCGCCTGCAACGTGATAGGGAAAGAGAGATGACAATGCGTTTTCGCCGCAAGGCACTGCTGCTTCCTCTGCTGGCGATCTCCGCTTCGGCGGCCGCGGCGGTTCCTCAGGTTACCGTAAGCGTCAACGACAGGCAGTGTGAGCCGATGAGCGTAACGGTCAAGGCCGGTAAGACCCAGTTCCTGATTAAGAACAACAGCCAGAAAGCGCTGGAGTGGGAGATCCTGAAAGGGGTGCTGGTGGTCGAAGAGCGTGAAAACATCGCGCCGGGCTTCAGTCAGAAGCTGACCGCCACGCTGGCGCCGGGCGAATATGAGATGACCTGCGGCCTGCTGAGTAACCCTAAAGGCAAGCTGATCGTCGAGGCGGGCGAGGGCGCGGAAAAAGGGGCGACATCGGCCCGAATGCAGCTCGAAGGGCCGATCACCGCCTATAAAACCTACGTGACCGGGCAGGTCAGTCAGCTGGTCAGCAGCACACAGGCCTTTACGGATGCCGTAAAAGCCGGTGACACAGAAAAAGCCAAAGCGCTGTATGCGCCAACCCGCCAGTACTATGAGCGTATCGAGCCGATTGCTGAACTCTTCTCCGACCTCGACGGCAGCATTGATGCCCGCGAGGATGACTATGAGAAGAAAGCTGCCGATCCCAAATTCACCGGCTTCCACCGTCTGGATAAGGCGCTGTTCGGGGATAACAGTACCCAGGGCATGGCAGGGTATGCGGACCAGCTTAATAAGGATGTCCACGATCTGCAGACGCGCATCAACGAACTCGCCTTCCCGCCAGCGAAAGTGGTCGGCGGGGCAGCGGGCCTGATCGAAGAGGTGGCTTCCAGCAAAATTTCCGGTGAGGAAGATCGTTACAGCCGCACCGACCTGTGGGACTTCCAGGCGAACATCGACGGCGCGCAGAAGATTGTGGAGCTGCTGCGTCCGCTGGTCAGCAAAGAGAACCCGGCGTTGCTGGCGAAGGTGGATGCCAACTTTAAGAAGGTGGATGCGATCCTGAGCAAGTACCGCACTAAAACCGGCTTCGACTCTTACGAGAAGCTGACCAGCGCCGACCGTAATGCGCTGAAAGGGCCGATCACCGCGCTGGCGGAAGATCTTTCATTACTTCGTGGTACGTTGGGTCTGGATTAATCATGAGTCGCAGGGAAGATGACGCGCAGCCAGCGCGTCGTCGTTTATTAAAGGGGCTGGGCCTGCTGGGTGGTGCAGCGGCCCTGGGCGGAGGCTGTCCGTTCCACGCCGCCCGCGCCGGGACGTTTTCACCGGGCACCGTGACACCGCAGGCGCGGCAGCAGAGTCAGCCGTTTTATGGTCAGCATCAGGCGGGCATCACGACGCCACAGCAGGCCTCAATGATGCTGGTGGCGTTTGACCTGCTCAGCAGCGATAAAGCGGAGCTGGTGCGTCTGTTTCGTCTGCTGACCCAGCGCATCGCCTTTCTGACCCACGGCGGCCCGGCACCGGCGGTGACAAATCCACAGCTGCCGCCTATGGATTCCGGCATTCTGGGGCCGACGATCGCGCCCGACAACCTGACGATAACCGTTTCGGTCGGTCACTCGCTGTTTGACGAACGTTTCGGGCTGGCCGCGCACAAGCCGGCAAAATTGCAGCCGATGACGCGCTTTCCCAACGATTCGCTTGATGCCGATCAGTGTCATGGCGACCTGCTGCTGCAGATCTGCGCCAACACCCAGGATACGGTGATCCATGCCCTGCGTGACATCATCAAACACACGCCTGACCTGCTCGGCGTACGCTGGCGGCGTGAAGGTTTTATCTCTGAACATGCCGCGCGCAGTCAGGGTCAGGAGACCCCGATCAACCTGCTGGGATTCAAAGATGGCACCGCCAATCCCGATACCCGCGATGCGGCGCTGATGAAACAGCTGCTCTGGGTAACGGCAGACCAGCAGGAGCCCGCCTGGGCGCGCAACGGCAGCTATCAGGCTGTGCGGCTCATCCGCTTCCATGTGGAAATGTGGGATCGTACGCCGCTGGGTGAGCAGCAGACTATCTTTGGCCGGGAGAAGCTGAGCGGCGCGCCGCTGGGGATGCAGCATGAACATGACGTGCCGGATTACGCCCGCGACCCGGACGGCGAGATGATTGCGCTGGATGCCCACATCCGGCTCGCCAATCCCCGAACCCCGGAGACGGCCAGCAGTCTGATGCTGCGCCGCGGCTACAGCTACTCGGCCGGCATCTCCGCCGCCGGGCAGCTGGATATGGGCCTGCTGTTTGTCTGCTATCAGCACGATCTGGAGCGCGGTTTTCTCACGGTTCAGCAGCGTCTGAATGGGGAAGCGCTGGAAGAATATATCCGGCCTTTTGGCGGCGGTTACTTTTTTGCGCTGCCCGGCGTCCCCGACGCCAGCCATTATTTAGGGCAGTCGCTGCTGGAAGCCTGATTAAAATATCATCACAATGGGCGTGCCGTTGACGGCCCGCCCATCATTACCGTTTTATGCGCCTGACGCGGTGAGTTTTTACTGAGATTCCGCAGAATGTCAGCCTGCCAGAAATAACGCAAATCACTGTAATTGTTAGTTTTTACATTTTATCAAAAAAGAAATGTTAACGCGCGATTAGCAATTCCTTTGCCAGCAGATAAAATTAGAGTTGCAAAGGCCCAACAAAATGGTGCACTTTATTAAACAGGCGTAATCGGATGTGTTGATGTATCACACTGGAGTTCGCGCATGGGTCGATTCTTTTCTGGAAAGTCATTGCCGTTAAATAAATTGCGCCTGAACGCGAGGGCAATTCTGCCTCGTTATCTCTCCCTTTCTTTAACCCTTTCTTTTGTTCTGCAATCAGTGTTATCCGGTGTTCAGCGACGTCTGTGCGCTGCTGCATACCCCTTATCCTGTCCTGTCATGGCTCTGAAGGAAGCCAACTGAAACCTCTAAAGCGTTCACGTAATCGCAACGGGCTACGCGCCTGACGCGGGAAATGAAACCAACTGAAAGGTGCCACTATGGGAAGACAGAAAGCAGTGATCAAAGCACGTCGTGAAGCAAGAAGAGTGCTTCGTAGTGACTCACGTAGTCACCGTCAGCGTGAAGAAGAGTCGGTCACTTCGCTGGTGCATATGAGCGGACTGGACGCAATTGGCATGGCGCGCGACACGCGTGACCGTTTACCGATTGAGGCCCGCAACGACGCTCAGGCGCACTATCTTAACGCCATAGAAACCAAGCAGCTGATCTTCGCAACCGGTGAAGCCGGATGCGGTAAAACCTGGATCAGCGCCGCGAAAGCGGCTGAGGCCCTGATTCATAAGGATATCGACAGGATTATCGTTACGCGCCCGGTACTG
>Ga0157360_1000138_pt1 | contig 35825 bp, 41 predicted proteins | sample AttlaeALBM1_FD_111483 | JGI IMG/M metagenome (GOLD analysis project Ga0157360, IMG submission 111483) | Fungus gardens microbial communities from leaf cutter ant in Ribeirão Preto, State of São Paulo, Brazil - Atta laevigata ALBM1 | ecosystem: Host-associated > Fungi > Mycelium > Unclassified ...
AGCATCAGCAGGTTCGTCAGGAAAAGACGCGCCCCCGCTTGCAACTGAGTCACCTGCATTCATTTTACGCGTCAGAAACACATCCAGCGACAGCGTGAGCAGGATCAGGGAACGGCTGTGGAGTGCAGCCAGACGCCGGGATGCAAGCTCATGATGTCCGGCTTCATTTTTCAGGTTAACAAGTATAGACTTCAGCGCTGCGGACCGGCGAATTACCTCATTCATTTTTTTGTCGAACATCTTCTGATCGGCAGGTTCTGCAGCAAGCATCATCATCTGGCACTGAAGTGTAATAAGGGCTTCAGCCTCCCGTTCAGCAACCTGTTTGATGGATTTTGGGGAAAATATGATGTCTGCAAACAGCGCGCAGAAAATACCCAGCACAATTTCGCTGCACCGTTCAATGGCATATACGGGGGCCAGCGTCAGGTTGTGACTGGCATAAACAGTAACGAGTACCGTCAGGGCGGTATAGCTCGCAGTCGCCATTCCACTGGTATTTTCAACGCGCACAAGTGTAGACAGCCAGACACAGAATCCCGCCCAGATGCATGCCGTCAGAAGCAGCAGAGAGGGCGTCCGTGCAAAAATAATAATCAGCAGCAGCGCTGCGCCGCTTCCAAGAAAGGTGCCGGCAATTCGCAGGATTCCCCGAAGGCGCAGTGCTCCCGCGTACGGGTCACCGCCAGCGGAAAACGCCGAACCGCCCGCTACGATACCTGCGGTCATCACCGCCCATCGCGGCATTTCAAGATTAAAATAAAAGCCAATCATCAGCGCTGAGACCAGAGCAAAAGCCAGCTTCACGGGAAAACGGAGATATTCAAACATTCTTATTCCTGAAAGGAAGGTGCATTCAGACCGTCAGGACTGCAGCCAGCGTCACGATGACTTCCTGGTTTTTGCCGGTTTTTTCCTGCAGGACAGTCAGGAGCCGGGCGGGCAGAACTGACGTTAAGGGAGCACTCTGAGATGCATGGCGACTGCACTTCCGTTAAGGTGTGCAGGAAGTCATACAGATTTATCAATAACGGTGTTAATAATAACCTGCGTCAGAAATGGCTCACATCGGGCTCCGGCTAATTAAGTTTTTAAAAAGAGTAAATAATGCAGACACTCCGAAGCATGATGATATTTGTCCAGGTTGCCGAGTCCGGTTCCTTTACCCGTGCAGCCCGGCAGCTCGATCTCAGCGTACCCTCTGTAAGCCTGGTCATTTCTAAGCTGGAAGAGGAACTGCACGTTAAGCTTCTCAACAGGTCAACCCGTAGCCTGGCGCTCACCGAAGCCGGGAAAATGTTTTACCGGGGATGCTGCAGAACGCTTGATGAAGCAAGGCAGACGCAAGAAAACATGTTTGCCTTTAATGGGCGTCCTTCCGGCGTCCTGCGGATCGGATGCTCGCCTACTATGGCGCACTATGTGATGACGCATGTCAGTGCTCAGCTACTTGAAAGATATCCCGGACTCAGCGTGAATCTGGTTACGGCAAGCCCGGCGCCCGACCTGATATCTCACGGGCTGGATGTGGTACTGCGCTTCGGAGACATTGAGGATTCGGGGCTTTACAGCCGAAGGATTGGAAGTATGCCTATGGCTGTCTGTGCAGCCAGAAACTATCTGAATAAAGCAGGCAGGCCCGCTCATCCTGATGAACTCGAAAAGTTTGAGTGGCTGGAGTATGACATTCAGCCGGATAACATCTGTAACCTGACATCGCCGGATGGCACTCAGATAAGCCTGCGTCCGAGGGGGCGCTATGCGACAAATGACCCGCTCGTGCTCATTGACTGGCTGCAGGCCGGACGGGGAATTGCCTTTGTACCGATGATCTGGGTCATAAACGATATTGCTCAGGGTAACGTAGAAGTTCTGTTCAGCGACATGAGGGCAGAAAGTCGCCCCGTCTACGCACTCCACACGTCGCGTGAAAATATGCCGCTGAAGGTGAAAGCCTGCATTGAGGTATTGACAGAGTTTTTCTCAAAAAGCGAAGGCGACTGCGCATATTATCTTAAGCAGAGAGTTTTCTCAGATAACTGACTGGAGGAATGCTCTGCTTTTGGCTCACTGCTCTTGTTTTACTACTAATAAGCAAGGCCTGGACCTTAAAGTATTAATCAGGCTGGCAGGACTTTAACTACATGGTATTTATTAAAAAATAAATCTGTTTTTAACTTTATCAAAGAGTGATAATTCTGAAATGTTTTCTGAATAACTTACTGAAATTGATATGTTTTTATCTTAACCCCGCCCTATGGAACAGACCTAAGTATCGGAGTTGAAAGAAAGAGTGGCTTTACTGGCACAAGCTGTTAAAACAGACCTGGTAATAAAGTTAACCTGTCTTTTTTCAATCAGGGTTAATTAAACAAATGAGTAAGATTTTAATCATTGACGGCGGCAAAGAGTTTTCTCACTCGGGGGGGGAACTCAATCATTTTATGACATCTGTAGCAAGAGAACATCTCACAGCGATGGGACACAGTGTGTCTGTCACGCTGGCTGACAGCGATTATTACGTTGAAGATGAAATTAAGAAATTTTCCAGCAGTGACTGCATTATCTGGCAGATGCCAGGATGGTGGATGGGCGCACCGTGGACGGTAAAGCGCTATATGGACGAAGTTTTTACGGGCGGTCATGGGGTATTTTATGAAAGTGATGGAAGAACGCGTCAGGACCCCTCTAAAAAATATGGTTCAGGCGGATTGCTGGCTGACAAACATTACATGCTTTCACTGACCTGGAATGCTCCTCTTGAGGCTTTTGATGACCCGGCGCAGTTCTTTGGCGGGGTTGGCGTAGACGGCGTTTATCTGCATTTCCATAAGGCTAATGAATTCATTGGTCTGAAATCGCTGCCAACATTTATTGCTAATGATGTTGTGAAAATCCCTGACATCGACAGTGATATCCTCCGGTACCGTAAGCATCTGGAAATTAACTTTAAAGAATTTCAGAAATAGCTCTATGAAATTAAAGGCAGAAAATCGGTTAACTAAAGTGGACAGCTTTTCGGAATTATTCACACCAGTAGTTATGACGATTCTTTGTCACCTTTAACATCTCAACGTCCGCTTCTGGCACTGAGCGGCTCTTAAGATAGGATCCTCTGTCATGGGGGTGTCAGGGGTCGGAGGTTCAAATCCTCTCGTGCCGACCAAAATTTCCCAATTAAACCAGCATTTTACGGCTGATTTTTTTATGCCTGAAATTTGCCAAAGGTAAAACTAAGGTAAAATGAAGGTAAAACCCCTGACAAATTTCATCACCGGACAGTCGTCGAACTCCCCTGTTGTGGCGTCATTGATGATGTAGGTGATCACCCCCTTGAAAATCAGTCGACCGTCATAATCCTCATTCGTCATTGAGTAGGTTATTTCGGGCCGATCCAGTTCCTCCAGCCTCGGGCTCGGATAAAGACGCAACCGCAGCATACGAAGTTTCTCATCCAGGTGGCACATAATCACAGAGCCATCTACTGGTGTTGCTGAAGTGTCGAGAATCAGCAAAGCCCCCATTTTTATAGCTTCACGTCGGGACTCGGTGACCCAGCCAACATTCTCGCCCTGCTGGCAGAGCGTGACGCCGACAAGAAGCGGATCGCATCAAATTAAAAGCGGAGGGGTAATGCCGAGCAAACTTAAGCTGCGACGCCAACGCCGCCTGCGTGAAGATGTGATCTGGTGGCGCGCTGAAGCAATGGACTGCAAAGCGCGCGTGCTGGAGCTGGCGAACCTGCTGGAAGAAGCACACCGGCAGCACGTACCGATGCCGGCGCTGGTACCGGCCAGGATAAGCAAGTGTCCCCGGCCGCCTGCGAACGGAGATTTTTATCAGCTGTAACGACGGCGCCCGCCAAGGGTGCTCGTCATGTGCCTACAGACTTAAATAACCGGTTGCAGCCGGTAGCGGAGAACCGACCATGATTCAGATGTTGACGCTTGAGGAATGGGCAGCAGATAAATATCGCAGCAATCCACCCAGTGTTTCCACTCTTCGTCGTTATGCAAAACAAAACCTTTTTTCGCCACCCGCGATGAAGCAAGGGAGGTTGTGGCGTGTACGTGAAAATGCCGAATTGGTTGGGGAATTAGCTTCGCCCATTATCGAGCATTCTGATTCACCAAAGTTATTAAGGATCCTTAACAATGGCTGCCAGACCCCGTAAAAATAATGTAAGCGTACCGAATCTATATCCGCTATATAGCCGTATAGCTATTCCTCTGTCGCTTCGTCTGAACGCTATTAACTGGAGCTTACGTGAAGTTATAACTCGTTGCCGAGATTACGCAGTTAGTCCCTATCTCGTGCATTTTTTCCGTGCCACTTCGCCGGCAGAACGGGGGGCTCAGGTAAAAGCCAACACGCTAACGATGAATTTCAGCAAATCCAGAGATAAAGCGATGATAGATTGGAGTAATGGGACTCCAGCAACATTTCACGAGCAAAGATCTTTATCTGAGCGATTATATAAGAAACAAGGAGTTGACACTAAATCACTTTTAGGACATAAAAACTCTTATCAGACGAAAATGTACAATGATGACAGGGGAAAAACCTGGAAAACCGTTATTTTATAAATATATTATACATTAAGAGGAATATATGTTTATTGCTATAGATGACACATACAGCGACCCGACTTCCCCTTCATCAAAATACGTTACATCCAATAGGCGAACTCACGTTGCGGTTATATTTAGTAATGAGGAAGCTCAAGATGTGAGGGAGCAACTTCCCAATTGTCTAGATGAAATCAACAAAGAATTTAAATTAAACGTATCTGAATTTCATTTCAAAGATATTATTAATAAAAAAGGTGAGTGGAAAAAACTTCCTAAACAGATGAAACTGGCCATAATTGGTTTTTTTGCAACTATTTATCGTCACCACAGATGGGAAGTAATAATTCAAACTGTCGATGAAAGAACATTACCTGACTTAGGACCATTGGTAGATATTTTAAGTCATGGCGTTCCGGAAAATAAAAAAAATAGCGAATTATCAATCGCATTATTATTATTAAAAATACGACGAAGGGTTAAAGAAATTCCAGAGCATCTCACTATTATTATGGATGAAGGGATCAAGCAACCAGAAGAGCCATTTGGCTATGAGTACTTCCAGGACCGATCTGGCAATTATCATGGTTACTATGGTTCATCAAAGACTGAGCCATTATTACAAATCGCTGATTTTATGGCCTACTGTATAAACAGAACAACATATTTAGCAATGAAACCTAATCGTTCAGACGACGATAATATTTTTTTGGAAATCATAAGCAGCATGAATATTAATTCTACAGATATCAAAAAATCCGGACTTGACACAAACTTCACGATTGATGATTTCGATGCATTTCACGAGAATGATAGAAAATCGAAAGGATTAAAATAGTCCGTTTGATAACCGTTCATTTGCTAATAATAAAAACGGGAACCATCAGGTTCCCGTTCTTGTGCAACCCGCAGCGCGGATTACATGTTCGCGATAATCGCGTCGCCAAACTCTGAACATTTCAGCAATTTAGCGCCATCCATCAGACGTTCGAAATCGTAGGTCACGGTTTTGGCAGCGATTGCGCCTTCCATGCCTTTTACGATCAGGTCTGCGGCTTCGAACCACTCCATATGACGCAGCAGTACTTAGCCAAAAAAAGCTTAATGTACTGTTTTCACAAATAAAAAAACTTACTAGTGCCTCATGAGACGTCAACAAAACACAACTACTAACCCATTGATTAACAAATCAATGCAGATCATTTTGGGGAACACATTTCTATGCTAATGAGGATTTTAAACCAGCTACATAACTTCAAAACAACTGATTGGTATTAATTTTTATAATATTAACTTAAGTCTGAAGAACCTTATTCACACACTTGCAAAATTTCTTATCCTAATAGTTCGAAACTTTATATAACATATAACTGAAATTGATGGTAAGGGTAGCGAAGTGCGAATGTTTCACCTAGCAAGTTATTAAACTGGTAGGTGAAACAAGCGTTCACCTTACTTAATGCCCCCGATTTTGTTTTTTTCAGCCTTACTTTTATCTATCATATCTTGGTAAAATTTACTTTCTATATCATTCTTTTTTAGGAAATACTCTATAGCAATTTCTTTTTCTTTATATCCTAAATAAAGGTTACTGTAAGCATGATATAATTTAATCACTGATATGAAAATGTCATTTGCTCTATTAAAGCATGTTGAAAAATCCTTCCCAAGTGTTGCGGTATAATTTTTTGTTGAAGATGAATTTATCAATGCCATATTATTATAAACTCTATTTATACATTCACGCTCGTGTGAATTATAGCTTACAACAAGCTTAGGATAGAACTCTTCGAAACAAATGGTCGCCAGATTAGGAATATAAACGCGCATAAGCTTTTTGTTGCTTGTACATTCATCTAATTCCTTTGTTAAACGTCTTGCCAAATCTATCGAATCTTCTACAGCCAACTCAATCTCTTGCCGAATCAACTCTCTATACTTACTTTGCCTTGATTTTTCAGTTATATATTCCTTGAGAGAATTAAGAAACAAACCTATTACAACACCAGTTATTGCAGAAATGACTGGTAGGTATTCTTTTAATATAGAACCGCGTTGAAAAGAATTTATAACCTCTAACAATTGCTGACTCGTTATCATTGCATTTCCCAACATTTTTTTTGATATTATTTACTCATAGCCCATTAAATTCAATTGTACATAGTAATTTTCTTATAAAAAATGACTTACGAACAACTTTCATGGGGTGTCAGGGGTCGGAGGTTCAAATCCTCTCGTGCCGACCAAAATTCCCCAATTAAACCAGCCTCTTACGGCTGGTTTTTTTATGCCTGAAATTTGTCTAAGGTAAAACTAAGGTAAAATGAAGGTAAAACCCCTGACCTGATCGCCCTCATTTCAGCAGCGATTTCACCTGCTATAACACCTTTGGTACGTCCTGCAGGCGCGTTGTCCAGCGGGGCGAAAGCATCTCCCGTTTCATCTGCCATTTCTTCTCGATCCCCTGCCCTGCAAAAAACAGCGTGCCCCGACCGTTCCGCTGGTTTACTGAGTCCAGTATATCCATCAGCGCCGTGGCGTTTGCATGCGGTGCGTTGTCATCAAAGAGGTTTAGCTGCGCCACGCCCTGGCTGAAAAAGTCACCCAGCAGGATCCCACCTTTCTGGTACCGGTGACCATCTTTCCAGACCGCATCAAGGCAGCGCACAGCAGCGGCCACAATATCGCGAGTGTCCTGTGTAGGGGTTAATAGCTTTGTTCCGGCATGCTTGCCGTAATAAGGTTCATCGAGTGCAAAAGGCGAGGTTTTAACGAAAGCAGACACATACCGGCAGAACTGGTGCTCTCCGCGCAGCTTCTCTGCCGCGCGCGTGGCATAGCTCACTATTGCCTGGCGCATTTCCGTATAGTCGGTGACGCGCTGACCAAAAGACCGGCTGCAGCAGATCTCCTGCTTCGCCGGCTGAAACTCATCGAAAGCCAGGCAAGATTCGCCACGCAGCTCGCGCACCGTTCTTTCCATCACCACACTGAAGTGTTTACGGATAAAGCGTATATCGGCATCTGCCAGCTGCAGCGCCGTTTTTATTCCCATGGCCGCCAGCTTCTTGCTGATCCGCGATCCGATTCCCCAAACTTCATTACAGGGCAGCAGCGCCATCAGCTTCCGCTGGCGGGAAATGTTTGATAGATCCACGACACCGCCGGTTGCCTTCCATGTCTTCGCGGCATGATTCGCCAGTTTGGCCAGCGTTTTAGTGGGTGCGATGCCAACCCCTACATGCAGAAGCGTACGCTGATAGACTGTCTGCTTAATCTCCCGCCCGAAATCCGTCAGATCACGACAGTTATGCACGCCTGTCAGGTCGCAGAATGCCTCGTCAATACTGTAAACCGATACGCGCGGGCATATCTCTTCCAGCGTCGACATCATCCTGTAGCTCATATCGCCATAGAGCTCGTAATTCGAACTGAAGCAGACAACGCCATGACGCCGGAAAAGTTCAGCATTCTTGAAAATAGGATCGCCGGTTTTGATGCCCAGCTTTTTAGCGAGTGCTGACCGCGCAATAACGCAGCCGTCGTTATTCGACGCCACAACCACAGGAACATTATCAAGCTCTGGCCGGAACGCCTGTTCGCACGACGCATAAAATGAGTTGGCATCGACGAGGGCAAACATCACATCACCGGATAATCATCGAATGCCGCGGGGCGAATGATGTGGGTAACCACGCCGAGCATTTCCACATCATCAAGCGCATCCCCCTCAATAGCCTCACCCTCTTCCGTAATCAAGGCAGATCCACACAAGCGGGCTATCTGGCGGCGCCCCATGAAAGCTATCAACAGAACAGAGCTGGCGCTGGCTTCGGAGCGCTGCTCCACAGCCAGTACATCCGGGCCGATTTCAATATATTCTGCTTGCGGGGAAAGACCGCAGATGGAAAAAAGAGGATGTACCATAATTGCCTCATCACTTTACTGTTTAAATATACAGTAGATTCATAAAAGCTGGCAATCAAGCCCCCGCTTCGCCTGAAAGAATGCAGTCTCGGTATTTTCCTTTTGGCGACAGAAAGTTAGGGTGGAAAATTTATTTCACACGGGAATTAAAAGGATTCAGGAACCTGGCTTTTTGACGGGCATCGGGTAGCGCGCTTTGATTTCTTTCACTTTCGCAATCCATGCTGTGTAATCCGGCGTTACACCGTCAGCAATCGCATTATAATCAGCCTCAGTTTTCAGCTGATCTGACTCCGCGCGGTATGCTGCAAGCCGCTGGCTTGCCACAGCATCACGCTGCAGCTGCCAGGCTGTCTCTGCCATCTCATCTGCTTTTTTAAGCTTCGTCCAGTCAATCATCTGGCGTCCTCACCAAAGTTATATACGCGCCCGGCTTCCAGCTTCAGTTCATACTGCTGGTCGCCATCGCGGCAGGGATATACCATCGCTGCACCTATGTCGCCATTCTCATCGCAGGTAATCCCGCCGACAAAAAAGTCGCTGGAAACCGCAGTGAATGGCAGTTCATCCCCTGGCGACATGGGACTGAAATCAAATGCTTCACCATTGATGACGAGCGCCGTCCCGTCACATGACAGGGCAAGCACGTCATCACGGCGTTGAGGTATGAGCGTAATGTTGAAGTTCATTTCCATCTACCTGTTGCGATTAATGTTAACGGGAAAAGAGAAGCGAAAGAAATAGAGGCATATATCCTTGCGGCAACACTTGTGGTGGTAAGACCTGAAACAGACGAACCTGTCATAACCGCACTCGCGCCCGTGCCGCCATTTGAAGCCCAGGCCGCTGTAGTAACTGATATTGCTATATTTGAAGCATCTGAAAAACTGGCCGGAAATACCCAGCTATAGGCCATCCAGTAAAAGCTACTACTCCCTTCGGTTCGGGCTGTAGAAGTGACGTCAATACTTCCACGATTAAGCCAGCAAATTAACGTCCCATCGGCAAATTTAATATAGTTTCCGCTGGCGACAGAACCCTGCTCAAGAATTGCCGAGCCGTTGCCGACAGAGCCGACTGCATCCATAACAGCCGCCCCTTTTAGTTCAAGTTTTGCACGAGCGGCTGCGGGTGTTCTGGCCCCGGTCCCCCCCTGCTCGATACTGAGCGCAGTGGTCAGCCCGCCCAGGCTGGTGATGTCAGTGTTAGCCCCCTTTTTCGCCAGCGATTTCTGGCCGGGAACGGTGACAGGCTGACCGTTAATGGTGATGGTCACATCTCCGCTGCCGTTTATCACGTCAGCAAAGCCGCCCATGTACCGCTGGTACATGCTGAACGTCTCGGCAATATCCTGTGCCAGGCCATCCACACTCAGGCTGTCACTCAGCAGAATGGCGAATTTAGTGCCAGCGGGAATAGCCGGGTTGGCTGCCGGTGATACCGTGAGGGTGGTCGCGTTACTAATGGCTGTGATCTGGAATACCTGCACGGGGCTGGTCATGACCAGTACGGTGCAGCCATTGCGAATGAGTGAGCCAGCCTGGGTGAAATTTGTGCCTGTGCCGGTCAGCGTGTTTCCGCTAACCGCAATAGAGCCATTTGTATAAATCATTTGTGCTCCGGATATAAAAAAAACCGCCAAAGCGGTTCATTGATATTATGTAACGATTTTATGTGTCAATTAAATTAAAAATAACAAATGATAATTACACTAGTCATAATTATCAGTTTTAATTGATATTATTCCGTTGCCGTTATTAATATTCCCGACGATTGATCCAGTGTCGTTACTTGTTGTACCAGCATTTATCCTTGTGGTAGATCCATTGTAACGACAGCATGTCGAAGCAGTAACGGCTACAATCTGAGGCTGTCCTTGAACATAATATTGAACCAAAAGAGCCCCCAGATCACCTGGACAAACCGCATAACTACCGTTTAATGTTTGGTCTATATTTATTCCACCGTCATTACCGGGTGTTCCAATAGTAAGAATGTCACTTAACACTTTACTTTCATTGGTTAAAACTAACTGACCTTTTTCATCCCATATGGCTAATCCCCATTTAGGTAAAGACTGAGGGAATATTGCGAATATATATGCTGATAAAGAGTGTTCCTCTTTGTTTCTGTTACCTGAACTGAACCCTATAGAATCTCCATTTCTTGAAGCACCTACCACAGTTGGAAATTGAGTGTAGGAGGTTTTACAGAACACAATAGCAGGAAAGGAAGAACTTAAGGTTACGCTACCGCTTGCAACGCCTCCAGATGAATTGATTACAACTTTACGATAAAGACAAAAAGGTGTTGAGTCAGGTGTTACAAAAGGGTTTCCATTTACATTAATAAACGCTCCAAATTTAGACATTAAGCATTCTCCAGAAAAACAATTATCTCGCACTCCGAAGCAGAATAGTTCCCATAACCAGGGCTATTTGCTGATTGAATCGTAATAGTATTTCCAGATGCAGTAACTCTACGAGCAACTCCTGTAGAACCTTTATCGAGTGCAGGAACAAAACCCACTTTGGTTCCTGCAGGTATTGCAAAAGAATACGAGCCTGTAACTTGGCCTTTAGCAAGCTTAATTGTCCCAACAACTGACACAGGTTTAAGGCCATAATTATTGGGTAAACCTTTCGCATCCCAAGTTTGTATACCCCAAGCCATTAAAATGCCCCTGTTAACTTTCCGATCTGCACACGAAGCACTCCATTCTCATCTTTTACACTCTGCGTAACGTGCGTAATCTTCATTGCCCCCTCTCCAGATACAGCACCGTTAAGCTCAAAACTGCCATCAGCCCTCATAATCGTTCCTGTCTTTCCAGCCACATAATTGGCGGAATACCACGATCCCACTTTGCCGAGCGTGATTGACGCGTAATTGATAAAGGCTTCGTTGATGAATGTCTGCCCGTTCTGCACAACGAACGGCAGACTGACCGTCCCGCCTGCCTGTGTCATCACAGCAAACCGATCCGCCAGAAAGAGCACCTGCGACTGCATGCCCGCCGGTGTGTTCTGCACGCCGATCCCAATCCCGGCGGCATACTGACGCCCGTTCGCATCCACCCCCACCTTGATGCTGTACATTGCATTCAGATTCCCATTGATGTCAGCCACAGCCTGGGCATTCTGGACGATTGCCGCCTGCTGACCGTTTAACGTCACTGACAGCGAGTTGATTCTTGTCGCGGAGACCTGTGAAAAATCCGCCATGGTTCTGGCAAAATCAGTGGCATTTGCCGTGCCGCCGCCCGCGCTGGCATCCAGCATTCTGAGCGACTCGGCAACGGCCTGGCTGGCATCCGCCATCACGTTGTCAACACGCTCAATCCCGGCCTTGTTGTCGCCGTACTGCACACTGAGCAGATTCCGGGTGCTGACCTGCGCCAGCGTGTTGGTGATAAGCGCGATTGAGTTGCTCTGTATTCCCCCCCGGATATCGCTTCCATCTATGCCCGCTATTTCAGCCGATATATCCTCAAAGCGTGACGCAGTGGACGAGTCCAGATCCGTCACGGTCTGCGTCAGCGTGGTGACATTTGCTGCGTTTTTGTCCGTCCGCGCAGTCAGCTCATCTACCGCCGTTGCCCGCGCTTCCTCCTCAGTAGCCAGCGCCTGGCGCACTTCGGTGATACCGGCAGCGTTCTGATCTGTCTTTGCCTCCAGGCGGATCACATCGGTCACACGCGCTTGGGTTTCGGTGGCGATAACCTCGCGCAGTTGTTCGAACCGCGCCGAGTTAGCACCCTGCTGGGCTGACTGGCGCACGACGACATCCGCGATCGCCAGGGCATTACCAATAATGGCTTCAGCCATCTGCTTATTCGACCCAGCAGCCGCAGCCAGACCATCGGCATTCTGCCGCACTGCTTCTGCCAGCTCCGCAACCTTCGGGCTGCTGTCCACGGCGTTCTCGATGAGGTCTTTAAACAGGTCGGTATCCTTGATCTGCTCAAGCACGGCCTCTGTAATATCGGTCACATCGGAGCTTGACTGACCGCGGATCCAGTCTGTGTAACCGGATTCGTTACCGGTCCGGTCCACCAGCTGCGCGCGGTACCAGAAAACCTGCCCGGCCTTGAGCCCCATCTGCTGATACTTGCGCAGCGGGTAAGGCACGTCGGCCAGCAGCATCGCATCATCTTCTTTTCCGGTCAGGCTGTACTGGATCTCCGTTTTCAGCGTATCAGACGTGTTCGCCGGGAAGCCCCAGTTCAGTTCGATACCAAACACCACGTTTTCAGAAGCGGTGAAGCCCACCGGCCTCGGTGGATTGCCCACTTTCCCGGTCAGCGTTTTTTCTTCTGAATAGCCCCACCCGGAGGAAATTTCAGCGGCATTGATGGCACAAACACGCACCAGATAGCGACCGGCATAAATACCCGGCACGTCGAATGACGTCGTAGAGCTGCGAGGCACGTTAACCCAGTTCCCGTCGTTGCGGCGCCACTGAGCTTCGTAGGCGATAGCATTCTGCGCCTGATCCCAGCTCACACGCATGGTTTCAACGCTGATGTTCTGCTGCACCACCGAGAAAGAGCTGATTACAATGTTGGTCGGTGGAGTCTGGTTTCCAGGGGGAATGACGCTAACCGGTCGCTGGTCAATGAGCGCTCCGGTATCGATGCGGGCATACTTATCCGGATCATGCCAGGCACCTGAGATCGAAAAAGTACCATCACCATTATCACTTACGCTCACAACGCGATATTGCTGTGCATATAGCTCATCTGACTCAACAACCCAGACAGCTTCCGTCTGTGGCGTCTCGCTGTAAGCCGTCGTCACCGTAACTGATCTACCATTTACCGACTGAATGGTACGGCTCTGAGAAGCACCCGAAGGCAGGTTGAGGATAAGTCGACCGCCGGCGACGGCATCGGGTTTACGATCCAGAGTGATAACCCTGCCGTTGACGGCGCTAATGCGCCCACCCATAACCTTGCCAGACAGCATTTCGTCAGCCACGGCGATGATGTAGCCGGGCTGCGGAATGTTTCCATCCAGCCCGACATCAAACGACACAACGCGATCCTTGTTGTTGGTCAGAATACCCCAGCGTCCCTTTCGGTTCGCTTCTGACTGCCTGGTGCAGCCGATAGCCGTCATTTCAAGCTGATTGAAGCCGTAACGTGCAACAAGTGACTGCACAAAGACAGGCTCCATAGCATCGGCGTAGGCGTTATCAGGATCGGACCATGAAACCAGCGCAGTGGTATAGCGTGTTTTAGTGGTGCTGCTCGAATAGGCGAAATGACCGCCAACGACGTTGGCGCGGGTATAGCTGTAATCCACATCACGCGGCATATCAGCTAGCGCGACGATTTGATCACCGCCCCAGTAAGTCATGCCTCTGAATATGGCGGCAAAGTCACGCAATACCGTATAAGCCTCATTTCGATCCTGTACATACACATTACAGGTGTAGCGTGGCTCGGTCCCACTGCCGCCCTTACCGTCCGGCACTTTCTGATCGCAATATTGAGCCACCTGATACAGCGTCCACTTATCGATGTTTGCCGCGGTGAGTCGTTGCCCCAGACCAAACCGGTCAGATACAACCAGATCATAAAATATCCAGGCAGGATTATCGGTCCAAGCCCATTTAAAAGCGCCCATCCAGGTACCACTATAGGTGCGGGTTTCCGGATCATAGGTATCCGGCACACGGATTACGCGCCCGCGCGGCTCGCAGGAAATCTGCGGGATAGAGCCATTGAACTGGCTGGAGTCGAATTCGACATACAGTAGCGCGGTGTTCGGATAGCGCAGCTTGGCATCAATTACTTCGGTGAAGCTCTGCAGCAGCATCGTATCGCCGATCTTTGCGCTGTTTGCATCAGCTGAGATTTTTCGAAGGCGAATTGTCCAGGTACTGCCCGCCTGAGGGAGATCGATACGATGGCTTCGCTCATAACCTGATGTTGTTTTCCCGGTTACGCTGGTATTCAGTACAGTCCGCCATGCGCCGCCATCGGTCTGCAGGTCAATTGCGTATTTGACTGAATTTCCCACCAGATCGCCATCATCCTCCTGTCTAAAAAGAGATGGCCACTTCAGGCGCAGGCGAACGGCTGACAACTGGGTATTGGTAAATGTACGTGTCCAGGCAATCGAGCTGGAAACTTCTGTACCCACATTGATTTCGTTTTCGGTACCGGGTATTCCCTGAATGTATTTCTGCGCCTGGGTACCGGCACGAAACTCCCAGGTAACACCGCTGAAGTTCTGCGTGCCGTCAGCATTCTCAATCGCGGTACCATCAAGGTAAATGTCCCTGCCAGTTAACTGGCCTGAGAATTCACCTTCTCCCAGCGCGATTAGGATTTTCGCCTTGGCGACAGACTGAAGATCGTCAGGCTGTTCGGTAGGCGTGCGTGATTTAGAACCGCCGCCCTTGCGGCCTCTGATTACGGTAGCGTGTGCCATATAGCGCCCAAAAAAAAGCCACCGGAGGGTGGCCAGAATGAAAGGTTTATTTTTACTGCTGGTCTTCGACGTAAATTCCGGCGGAAATAACCGCCCCGCCTATCCGGCGCCGTCCATAGAGAAGGGGCACGGGATAGCCCTGCGCCGCAGTGTTCGTAACGCCTCCGAAAGCGTATGAAGCGCGGTTTTCAGCGCTCTGTTTACTGGCTAAACCTTTTGGCTGAGGGGAAAGAAGCTGGATAACCCCACCGATAGCCAACGATACGCCAGTAGCTGCAGCGAAACCCGTTAAGCCACCAGCAGTAAACGCGGCACCAATACCGCCAGGGCCAGCCAATACAGCTGCCGTGATAAGCACGGCTCCCAAAATCGTCTGTAAAAGGCCAGCTTTTTTACTACCAATTATCACAGGTACAATTCGGATAACTTCACCAGATACGGGAAAACCCAAATCATCCAGACCTATATTTTTTTTACCCTTGAAAACGGCATAGGTTAATCCACGCCTTTGGCTGGAGATCATAAACTGCTCAAAGCCTTCAACTGTGGCAGACAGTGCACGAGTTGCCTCATGTGCGGTACTGACAATCCGGTGATGAACTTTGCCGAATGTCTTGCCCAGGACACCGCCTAGTTCAATTCTGGTCATTATTTCAGTCATAATATTTGCGGCCTATAAAAAAACCACCCGAAGGTGGTTTCAATATTTATCGTGTTTGAGAAGCCAAGACTGCATTAGTTTCTTTAGGGCTCAACGTGTACATCCCACCATTAAAAGGATCTACAAGCAACCAACCGATTAAACCGCCAAAAAGAATATTCCCTCCAATATACCAGCCATTAGCGCTGGCCTTGATAGGGAGTGTCACTGGTTGAGATCCATCTTTTGTAAAGATAATTTGATAGTTCTTCTTACCAAAGTAACTTCCATCAGATTTAGCTAATGCAACTCCCTGGGGAGTTTTACCTTGCGCTACGATCTTTCCACTGTCATCTTTAATTTCAAAATCTGCACCTGCTGGGTTGCTATTAACCTGTACAAGCTGTGTGTCATCTCCAACAATAGTTGCACAACCTGACAATAAAAAAGCTCCCAATACTACCGCCAAAATCGCCTTCAATTTAATTTCCCTTTATTTACAATCGGAAACATCCTAACTTAACTAATAAATAATTCAAGAGGTAGTTTTTGTAATCATAGCGATTTGTACCTGAGTACCTTCATAGTTCTTTCACGCCAGTAGCCGCCATAGGGCACTCTCTGGCTCAGGTGACCGTACAGGTGATGTAACAGCATATTGCCCTCCAGCAGAATTCCCGCGTGATTCCACTTATCAGCCTGGACCTGCATGATCACCATATCACCGGGTTTCGGTGGCCCGTCGAATTCACGGAAACCGCACTCATACCAGCAATCCTGATAGAAGTTGTCCGGATAGTCGTTTTCCCACCAGGGATAATCCACCCGGTAATCGTGGAGCTCGATACTATGCGTCTGCCGGAAATAACTCATCACCAGTCCCCAGCAGTCGAAGTGACCGAGCACAAACGGACGCTCAAGCAGCGGCAGTTCTCCGCGGGGCTGGATGGTGCGTAAATCCCCCTCCGGCCAGCTCACGATATGCCAGGGCAAAAGCGTTGCATCGCATTGCGCTTTATCCAGTTCACTCGGCTGTGTCGTGGCGTCAGGGTGGCTGTGCGCGATGGCGATCACCGTACCCCAGTCCTCAGCAGCGGCGTAATCTTCCGGACAGAGCACAAAATTATCCTCCGGCGCCGCAGCAAGATTCCGGCATGGGAAATAACGTTCAACACGGCTCTTCTGTGCCACCACGCCGCAGCACTCGCGCGGATATTCACTGGCGGCATGTGCCAAAATGGCATCAATAGTTTTCTGACGCATATCAGCTCCTAATCAACGACGTGCCCGGAAAGCCACCAAACGAGAGCTCGTTATTTTCACCGAACCGCAGTTTGCAGGCCGTCAGCGTACCGTTGCACTCATCCAGCGACGGATCGCTGACAGGATTATTGTTTTTGTCGAAATAGCGGGTTCCGGCATAGTCACAACCGTCGCCGGTGCGGTACTTATTCCGGATGCACCAGGTGCAAAGGGAGTGGAGCTGGCGCGTCGGTATCAACAGCCCCTGCAGGTCCATCGGGCTGGCGAGTGTAAACTCGACCATCTCATTGGTTTCGCTGGACTTGGCATCGATATAGAAAACCTTAAGTTTTTCCTGCGTCGGATCGGCTGAAGGGTTGCCGCCAGCGAAGTTTTTAGCATCGAGGTACTTGCCCAGGGTATCGTGGATAGTCACCTTCGCCTGCAGCATGTCGTCATAGGCCAGGCACAGAGCAGTAATGGAACTGTCGAGGTTCGCTACTGATAATTTAGGCTGCGCGCTGCTCCCGCTGGTAGATGCTTCAATGCCCTCAATCTTGCAGGGCCACGCTTTATACTCTTCTCCCTGCCACCAGATTGATTTTGCCGGCAGCTTATTTTCATTCACGCCGGCAGCGGCAATTTCAGCCTCGGTATGCGCGAGGCTGTAGCTGTGAAAACGCAGGACCTCACCTGTACCAAAGGTCGTGCCGTCGACTTCATAAAGCCTGACCTCATCACCGGGCTCAAGCTTCTGATAATCACTGTTTAAACTCATGGGGCAAAGGCCTGTTCAAAAGTTGCGGAGAGGTTATATTTTCTGGCGCCAAGCGGCGTCGGCGTGTAGGTGTTGCAACGGTAGAGTCCCAGCGGCTCAAGGGGCGGGCGCCACGAAAATGACCGGGTGCCGCCGTGGCGATCCAGAAACGCTTTGATAGCTGCGATATAGGCTTCATCGCCGGTAAACTCCATCGTCCATTTCTGCGATCTGGGATTGAGTCCGTCACCTGACACCTGCTTATAGGCGTCGCCAAACTGCGCGGTGCGCGTCCGGAATGTCACCTCCTGCTGAGCATTAATGCGCGGACACCATGTAAATTCCTCAATTGCCATCAGCGATTACCTTTAGCCAGATTCCAGATATTGCCGCCAGGTGCCAGATCTCGACCGATAAGCTCCCGGTAGCGGCGATCGATAAATGCACCCGCTTCCCGCCCAAGCTGTTCGTAACCCGGCGTCGCCGTACTCTTGTTCCCGCTTTCCGTGATATAGACATTCACCTGAGGTGCGGCACCGATGGTCGACACGTTATTCACGCCTGAACCAACCGCGCGAACGCCGAGAGAGCCATCGGAAGCGCGAGTGAGGGGCATGATGGCCTCCGGCCCGGCTTCCGCAAACACCCCTGCGCCCTGTGCAAAAGCAAAAAACTGCGGGGAGTTATAGATGCCGTTACTGTAGGTACTCAGGGAGGGCGAATCGTATACGCCACCCAGCGCATTTGGGGTGAAAGAAGGTACTGCGAATGACTGACCTGCAGGCGAAGAACCTGCACCGCCTCCCGAGAAAAAGCTGGTTACGCCGCCCACAAGCGATCCAATCAGTCCGGAAGATGATGAAACGCTGCCCATAGCACTGACAACCGCCATCTGAAGTGCGATTTTTTCAATGATCTGCAGGACGGAAATGCCCCAGGATTTCCAGGAGACTTTGTTTCCCTCGAGCATGGAGGTGACGTTACTGAATGCGCCATCAAGCGACGATTTCACACCATCAGAGACGGTCCCCGCGATGTTCGTCATCTCATCGAACCAGCTGTTATAGCCGCGCGATACACCGTTTCGCCAGTTAGATTCAGACGCTGCAATTTCCCGGTATTTTTTATCGAGGCTGGCCAGCGCCATTTCTTTTTCATGGAAAGCCTGAGCACTCTGATCAGTTTTTGAATAGACGCGCTCAACCTGCTGTGTTTCTTCATACCGTTGCTTTTGACGATCCCCCATCCCGGATGTCTCAGCAGCAAACTCAGCCTCGTCACTGAATTTACGGCTCGCTTCCCGGAGGTCTTTCAGCGCATCAGCCTGTTCACGGATCTTGCGGACATGATCGTCTGCAAGCTGGGTCAGCCTGGCCAGTTCAGCAGACTGCGCACGTATCGCTGTGCGCTGCTCTTCCGTCCATTTTGCTCCTGTCTGGTTAGCGGCTGCGTAGAGTTCTGCTGCCTGCTCCCCCTCTTTAGCCCGGACTTTCTGCACTTCGATAGCGACACTGAGATCGGCAATTTTACGGCTGTACTGCTCGGCAGTTTGTGCAGCTTCGCGCTGGGCCTTACCGGCGTCGCGTGTGGCCTCAGCCTGCGCTTTTTGTGCAGCAGCAAGGTTCTGTGATTTGTGATACTCATCAATTGCAGCCTGCCGCCATCCCGCAGCGAAATTCGAGTTCTCGGGCCCGGTCTTGCCCATTTTTTGCAGTTCAAAATCGACCTGCCGGTTAATTTTATCAAGACCGGTTAACCCGGCCAGCTCCGCCGCCTGCTGTTTTTGTAGCAGCGCCTGCTTGTCATTATCCGATACCGGCGCCTGCGGGATGGCAAAAGGTGCTTTAATCAACTGACTGCGCGAAGCCAGTAACTGATTTCCAAGTCCCAGTAGCCGGTTAAAGTCCTCATATTGACCGTTCATCATCAGCAGAGACTGGTATTGCGCGTTCTGCCGCCAGGCATGCTCACGAATTAAATCAGTTCTGCGACGCTCAATCGCTTCGAGAGCCTGCTGAATGGCACGCGATTTTTCGCGCATCTGGTTCAGCTTGTCTTCTTCAACGGTCAGCTGATCGGTCAGAAGACCCAGCGATTTAACGATATTGAGATCGTTATCGCTGGTCAGCCCCGGCTGACCGCGCGTTTTATTCAGCTCATCGATCTGCCTTTTAACTGCAGCAATGGCTTTTTCCTGCTCTTCAATCAGTCGGTTCTGCTCCACGAGCGCCTGGACTGTTTTACCGCGGTTATCCTCTGCTTCAGGCAGACTCATTGCCCGTGTTTTCTGGCTGACCTCATCAATGGTTTTTGCGTATTCCTGGGCGGATTGTCTGGCCTGCTCCTGATTCTGGTACATCGCGTACCATGCGCCGGCACCAAGCATTACCAGTCCGGGAATGCCACCAATCAGCCCCATGGCGCCGCCAAGAAGTCGGGTGCCGACGCTGGTCACGCCGTTCAGGTTATTCTGGGCGGTCACACGGTTTGCGATGTTGTTGTTGAGTCCTGTCTGGGCAGCGGCCAGACGTCGTTCAGCCACGGCCTGGGCATCAGTGCTTTTAGCAGCAACGAGTGCCGCCTGCGCACGCTCCAGTGCGGAACGCGCCTTTACTTTCTCCGTTGCTGTGCCGCTGGCCTGTGCTGCCGTCAGCCGGGCCTGTGCCGCTGTGACTTTCGCTTCTGCTGCGGCGACACGCTCCTGCTGGGCCGCCTGAACATCAGCGCTTTTTGCGCGCTGTAGTGCCTGCTGCGCGCGATACACGTCGGCGCGCGCCGCAGCCACAGAAGACTGTGCCGCTCTGTCCTGTGCCACAGCCAGTGCAACTTCTGATTTTGCTGCCGCGATAAGAGAGGTGGTGGCGCCGGTGGCACTGGTAACAATACCGCCAAGGTATTTAGCAAGCCCCACACCGACCAGTGCCCCGGCAACGGTGGTGATCGTCGCCATATTGTCGGCGACATCGTTCAGCGCACCGGTAACAGCGGATGAGGTCAGGCTGTCGAGCGTGGCAGCAAGACCATCAAGGCCGCCGGATAACATATCGGTGGCACCGGTGGCCTGGCTGATACCGCCCACCCAGGCCATAAATGAGTTCGCAACTTTTTCAACAGATCCGGAAACCGTCTGCGGCATCGCGGCGAACTCGCCCTGGAGAGTGCCGAGCTGGCTGATGATGGCAGGGACAACAACATCAATGGTCAGTTTTCCCTGATCTGCCATTGATTTGAGATCTTTACGCGCAACGCCCATGCCAGCCGCCAGCGCCCTGATAACACGGTCGCCGGATTCGTTGACCGCGTTGAACTCCTCCCCCCTCAGAACGCCCTGAGCCAGTGCCTGACTGAACTGGGTGATCACCGATCCGGCTTCAGCGGTGCTGGCACCGGACAGCTTAAGACCCGTACTGACAGCCTCCGTGACTTTCAGGACTTCATCAGAGCTGTAACCGAATTCACGCATAGAGGCTGCAGCGCGCGAAAACAAGTTGGCATTATCGGTAAAAGCGGTACCGGTAGCCTGGCTGATAGACATCAGCCGGCGCTGAGAGTTGGCGAAGTCGTCAGAGGATGCGGAAGCCTGACGTAACCGCGCATTCACCGATGTCCATTCATCAGCGATCTGAACGATCTTCCCGGTGGCAAAAGCGGCAGTAGCCGCCGCCGCCGCCCTGCCGGCGGACGCAAAACCACTGGTTAAATCTGACAGCGCTCTCTCGCTTTCACGCGCAGCAGCGGCAGCCTGGCGTCCACCGTTTTGCATGACGCGGTAATAGTCCTGCCCCATCCGCGACGCACGGGCAATCTCGGTCTGAAATGACTGGGAATTTGCCGAAATCTTGATGATGAGTTCGCGCAGCGTAGCCATATTTCACCCATGAAAAAGCCCGCGCGCGGCGGGCATTAAAGATTTTCTAACCACTGTTCGAGATCGCTGGTTCCGTCAGCCTCATCCTGTGGCCCGAATTTCAGAATCACATCCTCGATATCGTACTTCCCGCCCTGCGCATTAAGGGTGGCCACAGCTATCTGTGCAGCCTGCACGTCGCCGCGCCAGTCTCCAATGGGGCTGACACGGTCAAACGCGATCCACATTTTCAGCTCACTGGCAGTCAGCGTCTGGCGCAGTTCATGAAGAGTGCGCCCCAGCCTGAGTGCCAGCGACATCAGAAAAAATGTCAGCGGCTCTTTTACTTTTTTTCGGCGTCATCCTGAGAGATGCCAAGCTCGATGGCCTGCCGCAGAAGGCGGGCATGCACCGGGCCATAAATCTCTTCGACGATGCCACGATCTTCTTCACCGAAAACTCGGTGGCCGTGTTCATCACCCAGCACGTCGACAAAGAGGATCACATCTGCGCGTTTGTTACGCAGGAACTGCTGAGAAACCGTCAACTTTGCCTCCTCCTCGTTCTCCGGCTTCTCGTCGATATATTCCCGAAAGCGCAGCCACGCCTCGCCCGATGGCTCGCGCAGGGTGACAGTGGCATTGCTCCATTCGGGCACGGTAACGGTTTTGGTGCGGTATGCAGAGGCGGCAGTGAGCGCCAGCGCGCGCAGTTCTGGTTTAGGATTAGCCATTATTTTTCTCAGATGGACAGACAGAAAAGAAAAGCGGCCGGAGCCGCTGCGGATCAGGAGCCTTGGTTGGCGATGATGCGTTTCGGTTTACCGCGCACCCGGAGTGAATACGTCGCATTGACCACGCCGGCTGTTGCAGCAGACCACGAGCTCTGGCGCACTTCAGCGAGAATGTAGAAACCATTACCCGATGCAAACACCACCTTAAACACGCGTAACTCATCCTTCTCGTAAGCGGTCTGAAGCGCCATCTGCGCTTCTTCATCACCTACCCAGTTACGGTTGAGGGTCATTTCGCCAGGGGCGGCGAGGCCGTTAGTCTGCTCCTGCTCTTCAGAACAGAAGGTGGTCACATCAATGTCGCTCTTCTGACCGCCGGTATACGTGATCTCCTTCGAGGCGCACGACGCTTCAAGGAAGGTGATGCCGGGGCCGGGAAAGCTGGCGGAATTGAAATCATCAGCTGTCACCGGCGCGGATGAAATGCCGATGGTGAGGCCAATTGTTTTGTCATATTTGCTGGTCATTTTTGCTCCAGGCATAAAAAAACCGCCTCGCGGCGGTCAGGATGGTTGATAGGGAAAAGGTTACTGAAGGATATGAACTTCAAACGTTGCACGGCGCAGGCCTGTTTCGGGCTCGTAACCGCCAGTTTTGCTCATGCGGGTGAATCCCAGCGGCGTCAACGCAGCGATCGCCTCTTCGCGCAGCGCGCGGGCCTCATCCACCGAGGACGCGTATACGTCAGCCTGGAGAGATGTGTTTTCCTCCGCCGGACCGCAGAAAGTGTCGCCATAGGTCTGAACCACCAGCGTAAATGTGATCCACGGCGGCGCAACTGCCGGTTCGCCCTGGCCGTTAAGCGGCACGACGCCGGGGTAAACCTGTCCGTCGGCCAGCGCGCCGATCAGCGAGTAAACGTCGGCCTCGGTCATTTTGAAAGCACCCTGTCGATCGCCGCATTGGCTTCGGCGAACGCGGCGTTTACCGCATCCTCTTCACGCGCCTCATAGGCAGGCCTGACGAACGGCACGGGCGGCATGGTCGAGGTACCCATTTCGATAAAGCGCCAGTAGTAGGCATTACGCGGATCGCTGGATTTCATCGTCTTGTCGCTGGCGCCGGTGCGCGGGTTGGTACCGCGTATATGAACACCGGAAGATATCGCCCCGTTGCGCTCACGCTGCGTCAGCACGACAATATTCTTTTTGAGTTTCCCCGTTTTCACCGGCGCACGGCTTACCGCTTCATCTTTGAAAATGGTTGCCCCGGCACGCGTGGCATCGCGCATCACCTTGCGGTTTTCTGCTTTGCTGAGCGTGGCGAGATCCTCCGACAAATCTAGCAGGCCGGAGAAATCGAGGCTGGTACCTATCATGGTTTTACCCCCTGTTTGCAGAGAATTTCGAGCTGAGTACACCCGGCGTCCGGGATGGGCGGCCCTGTCACTTCCAGCGTCAGGCCTTTGAAGGCACCACTTTTAACGCTCAGACGTGATGCGGCTGAAATGTCACTGCGGTACCGGACCCAGACCCGGACAGTCGCTTCGGCTTTTTCAGCACCTGCAGAGATGATTTCCCGTCCGCTGATGCCTTTCACCTCGGCCCAGACAGTCTTTCCCTCCTGCCATTCCGGTTTAACATCACCGGAGGAAGTGCGGACGGGAACGGAATTCATAACGGTAATTTGGTCGCGCAAGCGCCCAGCGTGCATAACGCCTCCGGTCAGAGAATGGTTGGGCAGCGAAGATCGTAGATAAGCATCGTTACTGAAAACGGCAGTTCCCCCTGTTGAAGCTTCTCTTCCTCTTCACCGCCGCGGTTGCGGTCTAGCCAGCCCAGCAGCATAAGCAGCGCCGTCTGTGTGCGCCGCAGCGGTTCGCCCTCAATGAGATCGCCATTACCGGCAACGATTTGGTCCCGGCTGCCCTGGACATAAGCAAGAATGGCGGCGCTACCGGCCTGAATTTTCAGCTTAAGATCGTCATCACCGGCATCAGCATCTATGCGCAGGTGGTCCTTTGCCTGGTCGAGAGTCACGAGCTCAATCACGTTTTATCCCTCCCGTCACGCCCGCGCTTGGTGGCAAGTGTCCAGCCTTTCGAGCTCGTTTCGCCGGGTTTATCCTGCGTCGGTTCGTCGCAGTGCCAGAGCGAACCGCCCCATGTCACCGTATCGCCGGGCAGATAGTCCTGACCGGATTTGAAAACGCCCTGGTAAATCATGACCGGAACGTCAAACGATTTGGTTTCGCTGCCACCGCTCGCGCGGTTAACCGTCAGGGTGAAACGCCGCTGATCTGAACGCTCAATGTCAACGCCCGCCACACCATCCACCACACATTCCCAGCCGCGCATGCCATGCGTTTTTTCATAGGCGCGCCACAGCCCGCCATTGTGGGTAGCGTAAGATCCGCGCGGGTAACTTTTTCCCTCATCAATAAAGGGAAGCAGCTCCAGCGCCAGCGCGTCGCGACCGTCCTCGCCATTTCTGGCCGGTTCGGGTGCAGGGAGTGCGGCAACGGCTTCGCTGACCAGTGTTTTGACATCAGGCAAAACCGGCATTGACTCCGTAACGAGCGCCTGGAGCATCGGCTGCACATCGTCAGGCGTGAGGCTCCTGCCGTCCTGGGGTACCGGGATTGCCGCTACGGCGTCATCCACTGCCGCTTTCACGGCCTGTTGCAGCATGTCAGGATCGTAATCCTTGCCATCGCGGGGCACGGGCATCGCGCTGACCGCCCGATCCACCATCTGCTGCAGCATGGGCGCCACGTCGTCTGGTGTCAGACTTTTACCGTCCTGCGCAGGGGGTATGGCGGCTACCGCATTGCTGACCATAGAAGCGATATCCGGCAGCTGCGGCAGTTCTGGCTCAGGCAACTGAGATACAGCGTCCCGTACCATCGCCGACAGATCCGGCGGTTCTGCGCTTTTGATATCTGCGATGCGTTCTTCAAGGTGGGTGAGTTTTACTTCGAAGGCGAGTCGCTGTTCCTCGAGGCTTTTACTGAACCCTGCGCGCATTTCATCAAGAACAAGCCCGAACTCCTCGCCCAGCACTTTGATGAGAGTTAATTCACGTTCATTCATTTGGTAAGCAATCCTCTGAGCATGGCTTTTGCCGCCGCCTGCTCTGCGTCAGACAATGCCTTTCCTTCATCACTGACTGGCTGCGGCGCTGCGCTCTTTTTGCCGAACGGATCGTCAGAGGCATCGCGGCGCGCCAGCGCACCCAGGCTGAAATTCTGCTGCTGCAGATACAGTTCATCACCGCCCGTCACCGGCGGCAGGTTTTCACTGCGCCGCGCCTCATTCGGCGTGAGGATTGTGTTTTTGACACCTTCACCCAGCGTTTTGATACGGCGTTCGCTGTCCATACGCAGCAGCGCGCTGACGTCAAACTCGGTACCGGCATCGTCTTCCAGTTCGAACGCCTCATCGAGAAGCAGCTCGATCGACTCAATCAGCGTCTGGAGACACTGCGAGTAATACTGCTGCTCCAGCGCCTCGATGTTGTCGTAGGAAGGAAGATCACCGACACCGGCTTTATAGGCCGGGACGTGAAACGTTGAGCAGACAATTTTTTCTGACATCTGCAGTTGCTCAACGACCTTCGCATCGTCAGCAGACATAGAAATGGGATTGTATTTTGCGCCGTTACTCAGCAGCCCCGTTTTGCCTGCGTTTTCGCCTGTATAGCCCGTGTCCCAGTTCGCTTTCAGTTTCCGGGCATTTTCATCAGTGATGTTACCAGGCACTTCAATGACCCCGCTCGGCTTACTGCCGTTGCGGAAAAAATGTGCTGAGTTTTCCTGAATATGGTGGCCCTGCATCGCAGCCAGGCCAGCCGCATAAATCGGTGAGAGCCCGATTAGCGGATGAAACAGGCAGTTGAAGCGATCGTGGATCACCTCGCGGGCGGGGACCGTCACAGAAGCCTCGACGCCCGTCATGTTGTCGGGGTTAATCTGGTAGAAAACCGACCCTTCATCCGCCACCAGCGGCGTCACTTTGTTCCAGTCCAGGATGCGCAGTTCGGTTATATCCCCGCGGGTATTCCGGATCTTCAGGACAACCGTATTCCCGTGGCAAAGTTTCGAGTTGAGCCAGCACTCGAAAAACTGCATCCGGTTCTGAAACACATTCGGGCGTCTGTAAATCCTCGCGGGTGTACCGTTATTGTTTTCTTTCCAGATGCCGTTCGAGTCCCGGCGCATCAGCCGCAGGGGCATCTTTGAGATATCGCTCGCGATCAGCGATATGCAGGAAAACACGGCGTGAAAGGAAAGCACTGTCGTCGGGTTGATTTCCAGATTACGCTGCCAGGCCCCCGCAAAAGGCTCACTGATAAGGGACATCCAGCCGCCGCGATCTGATGGCTGCTGAAGTGCTTTTTCTCTTCTCCGGAAAGGATTCCACATCAGCCGTTCCCCGTATTATTTTTCTTTTTCCCGCCCCCCGCGCGCTTCGCGCCGGTGTACTCAGCCATGCCCAGCAGCACCAGCACCCTTGCACACGGATCGTCCACGGTCTTTTCGTCACCGGGTCGCGAGTCATGTGTGCGTTGCAGATACCTGATTTTTGCCATGCAATATGGCGGGGTTTCCCCCGCCCTCCTGAGTCGGTTAGCTGGTCTGGGTCGTGCCGTAGTTCACACCGGAAATCACCGCCACGGCTGCCGTGCGGCGACGCTTCCAGTTGATCCAGCGCTCGGCGCGGATAGCCACGCTGTTGGTCTGGAACATGGACACCAGCTCGGTACCCGTACCATTTACGCTGTCCCCGGTCGGATCGCTCTGCATTTCGAGCGAGGCTTCGCGGGACATATCCACGGCAACGCCGCCGTCGTCGGCCAGGTAAATATCCGGTGCGTTGACGAGCACCAGCTGATTGCCGACGTACTGGGAGACAATGACCGGGAGCCCCTGGAAGGTCCCGCCCAGCAGCGTCATTTCCGGATACTCTTTCTGGCCCAGCGCGTTTTTACGCATGGAGAGCGCCAGCGCGCTGGTACTGGACATCAGCCAGACAGCACCATTCGGCTGCAGGTTAGCCGCGACAAATACGCCAAAAGCCGCCGCTGCGTCATCGTCCGGATTACCGGTGGACGGAATGCCGGCGATACCGTTGGTGACGGAAGCAGGCGAGACGTTGGCTACTTCTGCCTTGGACGGGTTGATGAAGTCGGTATCGAGGCGGGCAATGACCGCTTCAGCCAGGGCGTTACGCACCAGCGCATCGGCTGCCGGGTTGGAGAAACGGATCAGCTCGTCGGTCAGCACCGCGATAGCGGCCACTTTAGCGAAGCTGAAGGTGATCGACTCAAAGTCGAACTTCGTCAGCGGTTTCGCCTTACCCTGGCCCACCCAGTTCGCGGAGCCGCCGGAGGTCTGTGCCGGAATACGAATGTTGAACGGCACCTGCCGCAGCGCCGGGATGTTACCCTGCCCGAAACGACCAATAATGGTCTGCGGTCGCAGGAATTCGACGAAGTCCTGTGCATATTCCTGGTATTCCACCAGCGCGCCCGCCCATTTCGGGTCTGTGGTCGTGCCTGCGCCGACGGCGGCTTTCAGGACGTGATGCAGCTTCGCATCGTCCGGATACTGCTTGCGGGCAATTTCCAGCGCTTCGGAGCGGCTGCCGTTTGCAGCGGCAAGCGCTTTGGCGAAGCGTGCAAAGGCGATACCTTTTTCCAGCTTCTGCTCAACACGAATGATGCCCGGCGCGCTGGTCGTCACCGTATTGACATCGCCACCGGCGGCTTTGCTGACCGGCTTTGCTGTCTGGGCGATGCTGGATTCCATATCGCGCAGTCGCTTCAGGTGCGAGTCGACAGATTTAATTTCAGCGGAGGTGTTGTCGTACCCCTCCTCTTCTTCAGCATCCAGCGTACGGCCATCTTCGGCGGCCTTCGCCATAATCTCAGAGAGAGACGCCGCCAGCGCCGAACGCTTCGCTTCAAAGCTTTTGATTTGTTCTGCGATATTCATCGAACTGTTTCCTTTTTTGGTATTGGTTTTGGGTGCTGTAGCGCCAGCGGGCTGGGTCGATTTGACTACCGGTTTCTCATTGCCGGACGCGGCGAGTAACTGGCGGTCATAAGACTTCACGGTATTGATGGAGCATTCGGCATTCGCCGGAATGGTCACGGCTGAAACTTCAAGAAGGTCCCAGGACAGAAAGCGGATCCCGCCCTCGTCCAGGAACGAATATTCAATGGGTCGGAAGCCGATGGAGAGCCCGCGCACCAGTCCGGCCTTAATGGATGCCCAGGCCTCATCGAGCCGGGCAACCAGCTGGGAAGGCATATCCGCGGTGGGCTTTACCAGTTTTGCGGTGATCTGCAGCCCTTCTTTCACCATTTTGGGTGTACAGGTACCAATGGGCTGGGACCGGTCGTGCTGCCAGAGAAACGGTGTGTCGCTGCGAAACTTCGCGCCCTCCGGCTCCATAATGTCCCCGTCACGATCCGGCGATGGCGTGGAGGCGATGCCGGTAATGATCCGCTCATCCTCGTTTACCGCTTTCACCGTCATGAGGGTGCATGCGCGCTTAAGCGTCATTTTGCTGCCTCCTGAAACGAAAAAACCCGCCGGAGCGGGTTGTTGACTGACATAGCTGTCATATGAAATGCACCTGATAATCCTGCTTCTTCGCCTCAGGGTTCAGCGCCATAAGCGAAACGGCATTAAACAACGCCATGAGCGGGTCGATCTTGCCCTTGCCGCTGGCCTGCTTGGTGATGAGGATCGCATTGCCTTTTGGCTCGACGCGGGCATTGCCCACGCACCAGGCCATCATGGGCTGCCCGGCATGCACCAGCACGCCTTCTGCAAGCTTGCGTTCGGTCGTTTTTATCGCACCGCCAAGGCGCCAGCCCTGACTGACGCCCACCACGGCATCAGCGGGGATCTCCGCCTCGATAAGTGCGTCGAGGATCTGCCCCACGCCTGAGGGGTCAATGCCTATCTTGTCGAGGAGCTCGGCGGTGTGGATCCGGCTGACGTATTCCGCCACCTCTTCTGTGTCCTGCCCGACACGCTTCACAATGGTCAGGTCACCGGCTTTCACAAAGTCGTTAAACCGGGACTCCTCGCTTTTACGGCGCCGGATTGCTATTTCATGTGCCCAGGCATGACACCAGCAGAGCCACTCACGCGTCTCAGCATCGCGCCCGACAGCACTGAATCCAAGCAGGTCATCAAGCCCGCCGCCGTCAATGCCGACCGAGATCACTTCCGCGCGCTGCAGCAAATCGTTAAAACTCACCCGCCGCGCCTGCTGCTCCCAGAAATCGACGCCCGCCCAGCGGTCGCTGCGCAGGTTGAGGCCGATTTCGATGTTGAGGTGTTTCGCCAGAAACTGCTGCAGCGTGCCGTCAGTTTTCGCCTGGTTCTTTCGCAGGTTATCGGCAATCCACTCCGGACTGACGGAAAGGCCGATGTTCGGGTTGGTGATATAGAAGTTTTCAGGCTGAAGATAAGCCTTGGTCTGGATCATGCTCTCAGGGAATTCGTAGAGGATCCCCAGCGTTTTCGGATCGCTGATTTTGCGGTCGCGCACATCGCGCCAGTAGTCGAGGCGCTCCTTAAACACGCCCGCCGGCGGTTCATCGCTCTGCGTGGTGAGGTAAATCACCCAGCCCTCATTACGCGATACCTGGCCGCCGAGAGCCTCCATAAACATCGCCTCTGCGTTGGCGCGTTTGCCGAAAAGCCAGAGTTCGTCGACGAGGATGCGGCCTGACTTCTTCCCGGAGACCGTGTCGGTATCAGCGGCCACCACTTTCAGGGTGTTTCGCGTGACCCGGTGGGTGATGGTGCGGATGTGATCCTGAATCTGGAACATATCCGTAAGTTCTTCATCCGCGCGTATCATGCCGGCGGCAGGTTTGAAGCTGTTGTCGGCCACCTCTTTTGTCGGTGCCAGAATGAGATGCTCCTCGTCCTCACGCCAGCAGAGAATGAGCGCGGTCAGCATAATGCCGGCGGCAATCGTCGACTTGGTGTTCTTCTTCGATATCAGCAGACCGTATTCACGGATGAGCTGGTTACCGGTCTCGGCGTCGTACCCGCCAAAGATTGCTTTCACAAAGTCGAACACCCACGCCTCGGAACACTCACCGAATGTGGGCTTGCCCGGCAGATCGGAAACACGGAGTTCGCGGAATATGCTCAGCGCCTGTTCAGCCTGGTCAGCAAAAATTGGCGGCGGAATAATGGACTCGCCGTCGATGAGGCGGTTTTCCCAGTCGGTGCAGGCCGTGGACCACTGCGCCATGGATTACCCCTCTTTGTTATTCACCACCAGCTTTGGCGGTGCCATGGATCCGAACTTGCTCGCGCCCGCGGCCACTTTCGCCGCAGCGTTTCGCGCCTCTTTTTTGCCCGTCTCCCCTTTTTTGGGGTGAACATAAGGCAGCATGGCCTTTGCCGCATCCTTCCGGGTGTCAATGTCCTCAGTGAAGTCGTTCATCACTGCCATCAGAAACTTGAGCGGATCGTCATACTGACCAGCTGCCGGCGGCACTTCTGGCTGAGGGATTTTTTCCGGGATGTTTACCGCTGGGGTATAAACATTTTTCCGGTACGCCGGCACCTCATCCACGGTGACGGTTTCTTGCTTTTTACGGGCAATGAAAGCGATGACTTCCGGGTCTTTTGCAAGCTGCGACCCCTTTGACCGCGCGGATTTCTCCGAGTAGCCCGCCTTTACTGCCGCATCTTTCTGAGACATGCCGGACATCAGCGCCACCGCGAATTTTCGCTTCTGCGCTGTTAACATGTTTATACCCTCCAGAAGGGGATTTTTTCTGTGCGTGAGGGAGGGGGCGGTGTACAGGGTGATCGGCCTTTTTTTTGAGCCCTCCCCCCCCGGTAATGAGAATCATTATCATTACAAATGAAATAGTTACAAATGAAACTAATTATGCAATTAAATGATAACCATTTTCATTTAAATTAAAATATGACTGTTCCCTGTGCGTCAGCCCCTTCAGGCACGGCATGTTTCAGGGCTTCATCATCCGGACTGGCCGTGGCGGCTTCGCGCGCTGACTTCCCGGCGTGGCATTCCTTACAGAGCGTCCATAGGTTGCGCTCAGAGTTGTCGCCGCCGAACTGTAGCGCGATGCGGTGGTCAAGCTCGCTCTCATGTAGATCAACGGCGCGTGCGCACATACAGCAATGCCCTCCGTCGCGTACCCACAGCCGTCGCTTAAGCCCCACGCGCACACTGCCACTGATGCGCCGCTGCTCACCGTAAACGGGTTTGATGCGTCGGGTGTCGATGACCTTAAGCCGGGGTTTCAGGGTCGTTAGCTTAGCCATGTAACCTCCATGCCCGTCGCCGCTCATGACGTGGCTGACGATCGGGATGCTTCTCAACGGGATCACCGTCAGCATGATCCACCAGTGAGCAGCAGGGATAAACAACCGGGCCGCCGCAGGCATCGCCCACTGCGAAGTCAGCAGGCTTATCCGCGTCCCAGCGTGACAGCAGGTCAGGTAACAGTGCCGGCGGAACGCTGTAGCAGACAGCATGCATGAGGCGCTGCATAGTGATGTGATCGGCACGGATGCGATCAGCAGCAATGAGCTTTGTCGCTATCTCAAGCTGGTACTGCGGCGGGCGGCCGGTGCCAAGGTAGAACGAGCACAGCTGATCAGGAAAACATTCTAGCCAGTCAGCCACCTTTTCTTTAAACCCCGCAACCGGCAGCGCATCATCTTCCAGAACGACCACACGGCATGCCTGCTCACCAGCCCACACCAGCGCGCGGCGGTGATTCCAGTTGGCACCCCTGTCGTGTTCGTCCACCAGCAGGTGAGCGCCAAGAGACCTGGCCAGTCTTTCTGCCTGCTCTCGCCGCGCATAGTGCGCGACCACCACATACTTAATTTCCATCGGTTTTTACCTTTGGCACTGGCCTGCACTCGCTACACAATTTCAAAGGAGGCTTAACACTCTTTCCGCAGCGATGGCATTCAAAAGGGCTACGGGGACTACGAGGGGCGAATAAAAAAATCAAGAGAGCTATCACTGTCAGGATAAAGCTGATTGCCGTTCCCATTCCTGCCTCACTTGTGCTTCCACCAGGAGCACTCCTTACCGATGCCGTCAGATTTGAAAATGGTATGAACCTGCGGCCCTGTCATGATGCGATCACCAAAGCGCTTAGCGACAATGCCAAAAGCCAGCATATCGCCGACAGCTGCCGCCGCATTCTCTGTCTTCCAGAAGCGGTGACACTCCAGCAGGTAATAAAGGCGCACTATGCCGTGCGCAAACTCCATCACGTCAGTGCGCAGGCCGCCAAGCAGGCCGGCATTCAGCATGACATCGTCGCGACGCTCATCGAGGAAGGTCTGATAGATACGCTCCGGGTGGTACTGACGTGCCCAGGCATCAGCATAGGTCTTTGGTTCAGAGCCGACATACACCATCCCCGGCGCCATATCTGCCCACGGCTCCCTGAGCATTTCGACATCGGTACCGTCAGTACACCAGACCAGATGATATTCAGGGTGATCGCGAAGGTGCTGCCAGATATGGAGCCAGCGCCGGAAGTAAACGTTCATTTTCACGGCGGGAACGCGACACAGTTCAACATCTGCCGGTGCGTTCGCCAGCTCATCAGCCAGCACTACCCGGCCGCAGCCGCGCAAAGAATCAGCCCACTTCGCCAGCAGGTCAGGTGAGGCTGTCATTCTGGTACCGCGCTGCGGGTCGGGATCACTGGTCAGCAGTGTGGTGATCACAACATTACGTTGCGGTCGATATGGGGCGTAGCCGGTATAACCGGTGTCGCGCCGCTCGTTGTGAATACGCACATTCCGCTTCACCTGCTCTTCCCTGTCCGGACGTGGTACCGAACGCTCTACCAGCTCATGCTCATCGAGGGAGTGAATAAGCTTTTCAGAGCCGACCACATCAGCGAACGCCCACGACGTCAGCCCGGCATTGTGGATGCGCAGGGCGAGATCGCTGTGCTCGTACATGCCGCGACCGTAAACAGGATCGAAGCCGCCGACACGCTCAATCGCGCTGCGGTGGTAATAAAGCATCACACCACGCTGGCCGGTATAAGCTACATGCTTATCGTCCCGGTAGAGTTCAGCGATGTCATGGAGTTTGCGCGCACCAGCCAGATCGAGAAACTGATAAGCCAGATGTGGCTCGGGTGACTCGATGTAAGGCAGCCACCAGCCATCAGCTATCGGCCAGGCGTCATCGTCCCACAGGAAGAGATGCTCACATCCGGCATCCATCAGCGCGGTAAGGCTGGCGTTCTTCGATGCCACTATGCCCAGCGATTTATCGTGCCGAATCAGCTTAACGCCAGCTGGCACCACAGCTGGTGGCTGTGAACCATCATCAACGACAACCACCAGCGCGCCGGCAGGTAAATACCGGAGCTGGTGCTCCAGCGCCTGGCGGAGTACGCCTGCGCGGTTATGCGTTGAAATGGCGATGCCGATACGGCTGGTGGTTGGCGCGCAGGCAGGTGAATACGGGACACCATCAATGATTACATCCATGATGGCCTCCGTCAGCCTTTATTCATAGCCCGCCAGATTGATCCGCCAGGCTTCAACATTAAGTTGATTCGCTCGGCGACGGCTTTGCTAATGGAATCACTTGCCGCACCACTGTCAGAAGCAACTGAGTGAATATTTATACTGATATTGTTTTTCAGCTCAGAACGCGTGGATTCCTGTTTGGCTTTATATTCAACAACCGGCTCAATGTTCGTCGCCTGGATTTCGCCCCCTTTGAAGAAAGCTTCCTGGATGAAAACTTGTCCATTACTGACCGTAAATAGGGAGAGCTCTTCGAGAGCATCACGCAGACTTTTAGCCAGCCGCTGAAGCTTGAGGTATTCCTCAATCTCCCGAACTTCTTCTGGCGTGCGAAGTTGAGCTAAAAGCTTAACCTGCTGCTGATTACCTTCAATGCCAACTTTCAAGCCAGCGGAATGATTTTTACCAGTTTCCTCAGTTTCATAGTTCATATTGAGGAACGGTGACGACGCGGCCAGTGAGTTCTGAACATGCTGAACGATGTCTTGAGTGTCAGAAGATGAAGTCCCTTCTAACCAGTCGCTGGCATTCCACGCCGGGCCGTTGCCATCTTTGTCCAGAGGGCGCATGCGAACGTGGATTTTCTCACCCGCTCTGAGCCCGGAGATAACCTTGGCCACAACCGGCCACTCGATAATCTCCACGACAGGAATTCTGTTCTCTCGAACATATTGCAGCTCCACGCGACCAAACCAGAAATAGTTATCAGGCCAGCGCCATTCAACGCGAACAGCAAACACGTACGGATGCGCAGAGATATGCGGTAATTTTTGTTCCATGATTTCTACCTTTTAGATGTGAGCCTGTCGCATGAGACAGCCGCCCGAGAAAGCAGCTTTCCCCAGGCTCACGACTGAAAGACTCTCGATTGTTTAGCGCATGCGAGGCGCAATAAAAAAGCCACCAGCGGATGCCAGTGGCTTAGATGGGTTGTGGTGGCCGGTGCTGATCTCCGGCTTTGCGGCTTAACGATCTAGGTCTGCGGTGCCACAAGAACGACCGGTCACGCCAATCAGCCTTGGCAATTCCCCCACAATTTAACATTATCACAGGCACTCAGTGAATGCCTGCTGTAATGCTTCAGCAGTCTGCGTCCGGGCGTGTAACAGCACGACATGCCCACATGCAGGCTTCCTGCATTTTGGTGCGGGCAATAGCCAGGCAGCGCGCAGCTTCTTGTGCTTCTACAGAGTGATTCGCCGTCTCAGAAAGCTCAGCGCTTACGTTTTCACGCTCGGTATCGAGAATGTTGCAGAAATGGCGACTGACGCCTTTAAGGCGATTCATGCGTTCAATGTCGCCATCAGTCAAAGTGCGGTAGCCTTTTACGGTGCTGCCGTCTTGTGGTTTCGCTTCGCTCATTAAATTTCCTTCTAAATTTGGTTAGATGAGTCGCAATAAAAAAGCCCCGACTGTGCGGGGCTTAACTTCACATTGAACTATTGTGGATTGAATGACGGTTTAAACTAAATCGCCAATGTGCTTGGCATTTACAACTAACTGAGCACCCGGCATGCCATTTACAGTCCCAGTAAGATGATAACCACCACCAACTTCATTAACTGAAAGATTCAGGGTGTAGTTATTAACGCCTTTGAAAACGTTCTGCGCTTGCGGATCATGTTGGAAAACATGGAGATCCAATTTATCCCCATGTACTTTGCCTTGATAAGTAAAGCCGTAATCACCGCCATTTACTGCACCATCTTTTACGACTACCGTACCGTTACCTACGTCATTCTGGTTGCTACTGAACACAACGTAGTAAATACCGTTTTTCATTTTCATTCCTTTTATAAGCATGCACTCGGATTTGAGTGCAAGGAATGAATACAACTCCAAAACCCGCGTTTCAATCGGCATTGTTGAACTATGCTTGCTGGATATCAAACAAATCACAGTTAATACCGCACATACCGAGCATATTGATTTAGATCGTCTTTTCTGTAAAAGGCACTCTATGAATGCCTTTATCAGAATAAACAACTTTACTTCATTTACCTTCTGTCTGCTTATCCCACTCTTCACGGAATTTGGTTGGGTTATCCGAACCTTGAACTGCCATGATTACCTCACTTTAGACAT
>Ga0157360_1000140_pt1 | contig 35746 bp, 41 predicted proteins | sample AttlaeALBM1_FD_111483 | JGI IMG/M metagenome (GOLD analysis project Ga0157360, IMG submission 111483) | Fungus gardens microbial communities from leaf cutter ant in Ribeirão Preto, State of São Paulo, Brazil - Atta laevigata ALBM1 | ecosystem: Host-associated > Fungi > Mycelium > Unclassified ...
CGCAGCGTCTGGCGAAACGTTCCAGACGATCAATCCGGTCAACGGCGACGTACTGGCAGAGGTTCATGCCGCCGGCCAGGAAGATGTCGATCGCGCCGTTGCTGCCGCCAGAAAAGGCCAGAAAGTCTGGGCCGCGATGACCGCCATGGAGCGTTCGCGCATTCTGCGTCGCGCCGTGGACATTCTGCGTGCGCGTAACGATGAGCTGGCCGAGCTGGAGATGCTCGACACCGGTAAGCCCTTCAGCGAAACCGCCAGCGTGGATATCGTGACCGGTGCAGACGTGCTGGAGTATTACGCGGGGCTGGTTCCGGCGCTGGAAGGTCAGCAGATCCCCCTGCGTGATACCGCCTTTGTGTATACCCGTCGCGAGCCGCTGGGCGTGGTCGCCGGGATTGGTGCCTGGAACTACCCGATTCAGATCGCTCTGTGGAAATCTGCGCCAGCGCTGGCCGCCGGTAACGCAATGATCTTCAAACCCAGCGAAGTCACGCCGCTCACTGCCCTGAAACTGGCGGAAATCTACACCGAGGCGGGCCTGCCGGCTGGCGTCTTCAACGTCCTGCCGGGCATCGGTTCGGTCACGGGCCAGTTACTGACAGAGCATCCTGGCATCGACAAAGTGTCATTCACCGGCGGCGTCGTCAGCGGTAAAAAAGTCATGGCCAATGCGGCCGGCTCAACGCTGAAAGAAGTCACGATGGAGCTGGGCGGCAAATCACCGCTGATCATTTTTGATGATGCCGACCTCGATCTGGCTGCCGACATCGCCATGATGGCGAATTTCTACAGCTCCGGCCAGGTCTGCACCAACGGCACCCGTGTCTTTATTCCGGCCAGACTGCAGGCCGCATTTGAGGCGAAGATCAGCGAACGCGTGGCCCGCATTCAGGCTGGCGATCTGCGCGATCCGGCGACCAACTTCGGCCCGCTGGTCAGCTTCAGCCATCGTGACAACGTGATGCGTTACATCGAATCCGGCATCGCCGAAGGCGCGCGCGTCCTGTGCGGCGGCAAACGTCTGACCGGTGGTGAGTTCGACCAGGGTGCGTGGGTTGCGCCGACCGTCTTCACCGACTGCCGCGATGAGATGAAGATTGTGCGTGAAGAGATCTTCGGACCGGTGATGTCGATCCTGAGCTACGAAAGCGAAGAGGAAGTGATCCGCCGCGCCAACGACACCGAATTCGGTCTGGCCGCGGGGCTGGTGACTCAGGATCTCAACCGGGCGCACCGCGTCATTCATCAGATTGAAGCGGGTATCTGCTGGATCAATACCTGGGGCGAATCCGCGGCAGAGATGCCGGTGGGCGGCTACAAGCACTCCGGTATCGGCCGCGAGAATGGCCTGATGACGCTGCAGAGCTACACCCAGGTCAAGTCAGTTCAGGTTGAGCTGACCCGTTTTCAGTCAGTCTTTTAATCCCTTAACCTAAGGAACGACGAATGGAATATGATTACATCATTATTGGAGCCGGATCCGCAGGAAATGTGCTGGCAACCCGCCTGACCGAAGAGAGCAACGTGAGCGTCCTGTTGCTGGAAGCGGGCGGCCCGGACTACCGTTTTGATTTTCGCACCCAGATGCCTGCGGCCCTGGCCTTCCCCCTTCAGGGAAAACGCTATAACTGGGCCTATGAAACCGAGCCAGAGCCCTACATGAATAACCGCCGCATGGAGTGTGGCCGCGGTAAAGGCCTGGGCGGTTCATCGCTGATTAACGGCATGTGTTACATCCGTGGTAACGCAATGGATCTCGATGGCTGGGCCGAGGCGCCCGGTCTGGAGAACTGGAGCTATCTGGACTGCCTGCCCTACTACCGTAAAGCGGAAACCCGCGATATCGGTCCGAACGACTTCCACGGTGGCGATGGCCCGGTGTGCGTCGCGACCCCGAAAGCGGGTAACAACGTCCTGTTTGAAGCGATGATTGAGGCGGGTGTGCAGGCAGGTTATCCGCGTACGGACGACCTGAACGGCTATCAGCAGGAAGGTTTCGGTCCGATGGACCGCACCGTCACCCCGAACGGTCGCCGCTCCAGTACTGCGCGTGGCTATCTGGATATGGCGAAAGGCCGTGCGAACCTGAAGATCGTGACGCACGCCACCACCGACCGTATCGTCTTTGACGGCAAGCGCGCAGTGGGCGTCGAGTATCTGCAGGGTGACAGCAACACCATCAACAAAGTGACCGCGCGCCGCGAAGTCCTGCTGTGCGCCGGGGCGATCGCCTCCCCGCAGATCCTGCAGCGCTCTGGCGTAGGGTCACCGGAACTGCTGAAGCAGTTTGATATCCCGCTGGTCCATGATCTGCCGGGCGTGGGTGAGAACCTGCAGGATCATCTGGAGATGTATCTGCAGTATGAGTGTAAAGAGCCGGTTTCCCTCTACCCTGCACTGAAGTGGTGGAATCAGCCGAAAATCGGCGCGGAGTGGATGTTCAACGGCACCGGCATCGGTGCCAGCAACCAGTTCGAGGCGGGTGGATTTATCCGCAGCCGCGAAGAGTTCAGCTGGCCGAACATTCAGTATCACTTCCTGCCGGTGGCGATTAACTACAACGGCTCCAACGCCGTTGATGCGCACGGTTTCCAGTGTCACGTCGGTTCAATGCGCTCGCCAAGCCGCGGCCATGTCCGCCTGAAGTCACGCGATCCGCGTCGTCATCCGGCGATTCTGTTCAACTACATGTCGCATGAGCAGGACTGGCATGAGTTCCGTGATGCGATCCGCATTACCCGCCAGATCATTAACCAGCCCGCGCTGGATAAGTATCGTGGCCGTGAAATCAGTCCGGGACTGGATTGCCAGACCGATGAGCAGCTGGACGAGTTCGTGCGCAATCACGGCGAAACCGCCTATCACCCGTGCGGTACCTGTAAGATGGGTAACGACCCGATGGCCGTGGTCGATGGCGAAGGCCGGGTGCATGGCCTGCAGGGCTTGCGCGTGGTGGATGCCTCGATCATGCCGCTGATCATCACCGGTAACCTCAACGCCACAACCATCATGATCGGTGAGAAGATTGCCGATATGATCCGCGGACGTGAGCCGCTGCCGCGCAGCACGGCGTCCTACCATGTCGCAGGGGATGCGCCGGTCCGCACCGCCCCCCAGCGCGCCGAATAAAGCGTGACAGCGTCACTTAATCACTGCCGGGCACCCTCTGCCCGGCATTTTTTCACCTTAAGCAGATCTTTCATCATCTCCCTCGCTCATAGCGCATCAGACCCTGATCGACGTCAAATAAAGCTTTTTATAACGTTGATTTTACTATCCACAGGATGCTATAAATCTGCCACCTGTTTAACCGGAGGCCCTCTTCGTCCACTGATGAGAAGCAACAACGTGGATGCGTCGTGAATGTTATGCGCGAAATCGTCAACTCACCGATCCTGATCTCCCCTGCCCGCCTTTCTGGCTGGAACACTGCCGAACAGCACTGGTGTAACGCCCTTTAGTTTCTCTCTGCTACGACAAATTTCTGCGCCTGTCTGCACCCTGCGTGGTGTTGCGGGTTGTGTTTATCGTTGCCGGAGAGCTTATATGCGCGCCTGGATTTTACTGTCACTCGCTATTGTCACCGAAATAATGGGCACCCTGTTGATGAAATGGTCCAGCCTTAGCGGCAGCCATATGGGGTACCTGATGATGCTGGGCCTGATCGCCTGTTCCTATATTCTGCTGAGTTTTGCTATTAAACGTATCGCCCTGGGGGTCGCCTATGCCCTGTGGGAAGGGGCTGGCATCCTGCTGATTACCCTCTTCAGTGTGCTGCTGTTTGATGAGTCGCTGTCTCTGCTGAAAGTCTGCGGACTGATGACCCTGATTGGCGGCATCATCCTGATCAAAACCGGCACCTGTTCATTAGCCGAGGTGAAGCATGAACCTCGCTGATTTTATCCATGTGGCGTGGCTGGCGCTGGCGATTGTGCTGGAGATCGCCGCGAACATATTCCTTAAATATTCTGATGGTTTTAAGAAACCGCTATATGGCCTGCTGTCGCTCAGCTGTGTCCTGCTGGCCTTCAGTGCGCTCGCTCAGGCGGTAAAAGGCATCGATCTCTCGATCGCCTACGCTGTCTGGGGCGCTTTCGGAATTATCGCTACGGTTGGGGCGGGCTGGATACTGTTTAATCAGCGGCTGAGCCCAAAAGGCTGGGCGGGTCTGAGCCTGCTACTGGCCGGAATGGTCCTGCTGAAGCTGGCCTGACCGCGCTTACAGACATTTATTCTGCTTAAGGATGTGCCTCTGCACATCCTTATCTTTCTGTGCTTTTTTTGTCCCGTTTCGGTTGATTTTGCTACCAGAGCGTGGTCGGAATTTTCTCACTTTTGTAAAGGGCCGTTTACATAACTCCCGCCTTGAGGCTTAGTGAGCGCCAGAAACGGAATGACACGAGGAAGAATTATGTCTGCCACACGCGGCTGGTCTACCGAGCTGGAGGGATTACGCGGCCTTGCCTCTCTCTGGGTGCTGGTTGGCCACATCAGCTTACTGATCCATTGCCACATCACGCTTATTTCATCGCCTGGCATCGGGGTGGATCTGTTTATTCTGCTGTCCGGGTATCTGATGGCGAAAAACTACGTGGAGCGCCAGCATAAAGAGCCGTGGCAGCGAGCAGAGACCATTAGAACGTTCTGGATCCGCCGCTTCTTCCGTATCGCCCCGCTTTACTATCTGCTGTTAATCATCGCCCTGATCTACGGCCCATGGTTTGGTGAGATGCGCGACACCATCGCCCATTTTTATTCCGGTACCGCAACGGCGTCCTCACGTTACAGTGACCAGTCGCTGGCAAACATCCTGACCCACTTCAGTTTCCTGTTTGGCCTGCTGCCGGAATATGGCTTCAACACCGTGCTGCCAGACTGGAGCATCGGGCTGGAGATGCAGTTCTATCTGCTCTTCCCGTTTATTATGCTGGTCACGCTGCGCCTGGGTTATGCCGCCTCGCTGATTGGTATCATGGCGCTCTGCTGCGCCGGACGCTATCTGCTCGCGGATTACTATGATGCGTTTGAGATGCCCTCCATGATCCTGATAAAACTCCACATGTTCCTGGCCGGGATGCTGCTGGCGGAAGCCGTGCGCCGTAAATCACTGCTCTACGTCGCCTTTGCGCTGCTCGGTCCGGTCGCCAGCGTGGCAATGGGGATGGGTGTAATCAAACTGCAGGTGATTATGGAAGCGCTGATGATTGTGGGGATGGCGGCGATCCTGTGGCAATACCCGCAGGGGAGCCTGATGGCAACGCTGATCGCCCTGCCGCGTAAGCTGCTGAACAACCGTCTCAGCACCTGGCTGGGCGACGTGTCGTTCTCGGTCTATCTGCTGCACCTGCTGATTGTGATCCCGCTGATTGCGCAGCTGCTCAACCATACGGACATTGAATTCCGGAGCGACATGACGCGCTTCCTGATCGTCTGCGTTTGCGCGATTCCGCTGACCTATGCGCTGGCCTCACTGCTCTATAAGTATGTCGAGAAGCCGGGTATTCGGATGGGCAAGCGCCTGCTGAAGCCGAAACTGGCTGAGCAGGCGCAGTGAGTATGCTGGCTCTTCTTAACCAAGCCCCAGGCGGGGCTTTTTTTACGGCCCCTGTTTATCAATTCCTCTGCACAGAAACCCGCATGCCCGCTGGGGTGAACTACACTTTCCCGGTTAGCAATCTGACCCAGAGGAGAGAACATGAGCATTCAGCATCTGCTGTTGTCGAGTGACGGTGGCGCGGTGATCGTTGACGCAGAACAACTTGAAAGTGAACTGGTGATCCCGCCCCACCTGCAGACCCTGGGTGGCGGAGAGGCCGACAGTCACACCGGTCATCGCGTGGCGGTCACGAAGCACTACTGCAAAGGACGATACTATGCCGTTGCCCTCGATCGTCACGCGGCCAGCAATGAAATCGATGATGTGATCGATCTGCTGCATCCTGCCCCGCTGGACTAGCTTTTGTCAGACAGACATTGTGCCGTTTCTGCTGCCATCCGGCGGAAAGCCGGAAAATGCCGGAATGCGGCTTCACACTTCAGAAGAGGATAACGATGATGGAAAAGAAAAAATGGTTTGTCTCCTACGTGATTAAGCCTGAAGGCGAAAACCATGTCACTACGCACGCCTTTATCGAGGGCGATAACGTTGAAGAGGCGCTGGAGGCCTTTATGTTTGAGACTAAAAAGAGTCTGTCTCTGGATACTGAAGAGCTGACGCTCCTTTCGGTCAGTCTGGTGTAGATGCTCCGGAACCTCGCGATGGCGGGGTTTTTAGTTTTCAGCGGCAGGAAATAAACGCTTACAGGGCGCCTATGCGATATCACGCCTTTCGCCGGATCTGGCAGACAGACCCTGGTCCGGACGTCTCATTGATGTGCTGTTTTACTTCAAAAGCCTCGCCGTCAGCGGGCAAAAGGGTTGTTATATTTATGTTTTGTTGATTTCCCTGGTGCTGCACTCAGTTACTTAGTGGGATAAGGCCAGGCGTGATCCATGCCCGTTGATGACATCAGACCCGTCACCGCCAGATATGCCAGTATCAGGACAAACAGTACAATCGCTGCAATTTCAAGGGATTTGAAGAAATGATGCTTAGCCATAAATAACCCTCCTTAAGATGTGTGTAATCAGACTGCCACCTTTAAACTAGAATGTTACCGGTAAAGTGCAAGCGAAAATCACATCATGAAACATAAAGGATGGCTTATTAATGCTAGTGCGTAATGATCTTCAGCGCGTCAGGGATGGCGCACCTGAACGATCAGGCACAAAAAAGCCCGCAATTTGCGGGCATCTGCTTTTAACCAGGAGATTCAGTCCGTCGTCTGACCGCTGAAATCGATCACCATCCTGCCGCGAATTTTTCCCTGAATCATCTCATCGAAGATAGCATTGACCTCGCCAATTTTCCTTTTTGTCACTTTCGGCACCACCTTGCCTTCTGCGGCAAACTGGAAGGCTTCTGCCAGATCGTTACGCGTGCCGACCAGGGAGCCCACCACCTGAATTCCGTCGAGGACCAGACGCGGGATATTCAGGCTCATCGCTTCCGGTGGCAGCCCGACGGCGACGACCCGTCCGCCTGCCCTGACGGCATCCACCGCCGAGTTAAAGGCTGCTTTAGCTACGGCCGTGACCACAGCCGCATGCGCTCCACCCGTCTTCTCCTGAATAATGCGTGCCGCGTCTTCGCTGGCCGAGTTAACCACCAGATCGGCACCCATCTCTTTCGCCAGAGCCAGCTGCCCGTCACTGACGTCAACCGCAATAACCTTCGCGTTAAAGACGTTTTTTGCATACTGCAGTGCGAGATTGCCCAGTCCGCCCAGGCCATAGATAGCCAGCCACTGACCTGGTTTTATCTCCGAGACCTTCACCGCTTTATAAGTAGTGACCCCGGCACAGGTCACGCTGCTGGCAGCGTAGGGATCTAGACCTTCTGGCACTTTGACCGAGTAGTCGGCTACCACGATGCACTCTTCCGCCATGCCGCCATCCACCGTGTAACCGGCATTAACGACTTCCCGGCAGAGCGTTTCATTTCCGGAGTTGCAATATTCGCAGTGCCCGCAGCCCTTAAAGAACCACGCCACGCTGGCGCGGTCGCCCGGCTTCAGCGAGGTGACGTCGGGTGCAACCTCTTCCACGATCCCGATCCCTTCATGACCCAGGGTGACGCCGGTCTTATCACCGAAATCACCGTTCTTCACGTGTAAATCGGTGTGGCATACGCCGCAGCATTCCATCCTGAGCCGGGCTTCACCGGTTTTGAGAGGACGCAGCGTCTTCTCAACCACTTCAACCTGATGTTCACTGGTAGCAATTGCTGCTTTCATAAACGTTCCTCCATTTGATTGGGCATTCAGAATAAGCCAAACGGAGATGATGACAAGATGACGGATAAGCTTCAGATGCGAGACTGGCGACGTTGTTTTTACTTTTGCGAGCGGGGTCGGCTTTCAGGGGGGAATTAATAAAGTGACACTTTACGAAGGCGAAACAGGATAAAGCGGGAAACAACTATCTGCCCGGCAAGGGCAATGTTAACAGTGAAAATCGTGTGGCTTGATTTAAACAGTGAAAAAAGGGGCAATAAAATGCCCCTGTCGCCGGATGAGAATGGATGGCAGATTAAGGCTGCCAGCGATGGATGCCACCATCTGAAGGTGGTCCCATATGCTGAGCGGCACTGCCCGGTGCCGGCGGTGGTCCCATATGCTGAGAAGCGCTGTCCGGTGCAGGCGGTGGCCCCATGTGCTGTGAAGCATCATTGACAGGGGACGCCGGGCCATACTCATTCCAGCTCTGCGCAGAATGATGGTGATGATGCCAGCCAGACGCCGGACCATAGTGACCCGGTTCGGCCATAACGCAACCTGACATTGAGACACTGCCCAATGCGACAATCAGACACGGAATAATTTTTTTCAAGAACATAACCTATCCTGATTTAATATGACCCCGTCAGGTTACGACTGCCTTTTTATACGACGCGTAAACGCGACGACGCGCCCGGAGCATCTCGCGAGGTAGGTTGATCTGGGTCAATTTTGGGGAATTTGTACCGAAGATTGATCCGGGCTTCTGCCGCATCCCCGAAGCTGACAGTGTTGTCGAAGTCATACCCATCATTTGCGGCGTAACAGCGTCGCCGCCTCATTCAGCCAGGCGTATCAGTGGCGCTGAGGTATTCCGGCAGGCCGTAAAGCTCCTGATCAATATCCGGCTCCAGCAGGTGAAACACGCTGCCGCCGATAATTCGTTGGGTTCTTTCCAGTCATTTATAAAGCAGTAAACGCCATCCTTATCGCCCCTGCGGGTGAATTTGGCCGGGGTGGTTTTAAGGCGTAGCGGCTTTTACCCAGGCTGTTGCGGCGCAGCTCGGTAAAGGCATTACCAAAAACCAGATAATCCAGCGCAAACCTGCTGACTCATCATCGGGTGCGGAATAAACGTAGAGGCCAGAATGATGCGTTTTGCGTATATCGGCGAGCTGTGATGCACGGCCAACCGAAGGCTCTTAGCCAGCCCGCCAAAGCTAACAGACGGCCCAAGTCAGCGCCCGTTACCGATGCACTCGGCATAACCCAGAATGTCACGCTTATCCATGACCGGCGTTGGATCGTCAAAGGAAATGCCACGGCGTGCTACTACGGTGCAATAGCCTGTAACGGCTGCGCGGCGGCTGACAATCGCCAGCTTGAGGCCGCACTCGCTGCCTGCGGGCTGCAGGTTGAAATCATCAAAGACTGTCAGGAACAACACACGATGCTGAAACCCCAACAACTGCGCCAGGCGCTGACAGACAGCGTACCGGAGCTGCAGCGAAACCCTGACGCGTTGAACGTGTTTATCGACAGCGGGCGCATTGTCTCGACGCTTGCCAGCTCGCTGTCGTTTGAATACCAGTACCGGCTAAATATGGTTATCACCGATTACGCCGGTAACATCGACCTGCTGATCGTGCCGCTGCTGGCATGGCTGCGTACAAATGAACCCGACATCATGGCAACCGAGGAAAAAGCGCCGGACGGGCTTTACCTTCCAGGTAGACGTTATCAGCGACACGGCCAGCGATATCAGTATCGAGCTGCAGCTGAGCGAGCGCATGATCGTGAAGCAGGCCGACGACGGGCTGCACGTGACGCACATCGGCGAGAACCCGCTGCCGGAGAATGACGCGCGGCCGGTGCAGCTTTATGTTCACGGCGAGCTGGTCAGCGAGTGGCAGTCATGAGCGAGCTGCAGCTGGTAAATGACAGGCTTGAGGCGCTTATCAGCAGCCTGTCTGCCCCGGCACGCAAAGAAATGGCGCGAACCATTGGCCGCAAGCTGCGCGCGAGTCAGCAGCAGAACATCAGGCGCCAGCAGGCACCGGACGGCACCCCGTTTAAGCCCCGCAAAACGCAGCCGGTGCGCAAAAAAAAAGCAGGGTAAAGCGCGAAATGTTCGCAAAGCTGCGCACCGCTAAATACATGAAGACGCAGGCCAGCCCGAATGAAGCCGTGGTCGAGTTTGCAGGTAACGTGCAGCGCATGGCCCGCGTGCATCATCACGGGCTGCGTAACAGGCCGTTACGTGGTGCTAAAGAAGTTCCATATAGCGAACGCCCGCTTTTAGGCGTGAATAAGGCTGACAAGCATTTAATTGCTGAAATTATCGTTTCTCACTTAAGTTAAATTTATCAGTAAAGTGAAAAAAAATGTTGCTTCTGATGACTAAAGTTGTCTATTATCAAAAAGCAACATTATTCAGGTGTATCGCGCCTGTTGCCGCTCTTTTACAAATGTCATTTAATAAGGTAACGATGCCTTTTGGCGATCCCTCGGGATCATGACCGGCCTCACGGGTATCATTAGTGCGTTTCGTGCAATATGCGTTTTGCAGCATGTTATGCAGCTAATTTATCCGACTATTGTCTGGCGTACGGAGTTAGGAGTGTTTAAGTCGACATAATTTACCTTATTTGACCTCTGGTCTGGCGGCACAATTTTGTGTCCTAAACAGAGATATCAAAGATGAAATTTAATTTCAAACTTAAACTTAATATGACATTTGGTTTTAAAAAGGGTATGACATTACCTAAAACAGAATCAAGTAATGCTCATGAGCAAGTCGACGGAAACAATAAAAGCAATTTGATGACTGCGTTAGTGGCTTCAATCGCTTTGGTTAATTTTTTAACTGCGGTTATGAAATTTCTTCATGCATGGTTAATCATTTAATTTACTCCTAACTCATTTACGACACGAAATTCTTATGGACAAGCCTTATTACCCTCACAAAGCAATATCATCTGTTAATGCTCTCGCTAAAACTCTCGGTATAAGAGAGAGTCTTCTCATTGAGTTATCAATAAAAAGTGATGCTTCATATCATGAATTTACTGTCTGCACTAAGAAGGGAAAAGATAGGACGGTTTATGAACCTAAGCCCCTCTTAAAAAGATTGCAGAAAAAAATCAATTCTAGAATTTTTGAGAAAGTTAAATACCCTATCTATCTTCAGGGTGGAATCAAAGATGAAATTATTAAGCGTGATTACGTAGAAAATGCTCGCTTACATTCGAAGTCAAAACCAAGCCATTTGATAGGTCTAGACATTAAGTCTTTTTATGACAATATTAAGACTCCGAAAGTACATGACATTTATAAGTACTTCTTCAAGTTTCCAGATCCAGTATGCGATGTCTTAACTAAGTTGACAACTCATAAAGGCAAACTGCCTCAGGGTGCATGCACTTCTTCATATCTTGCAAATCTAGTTTTTTTCAATAGCGAGTACAGCCTAGTTTCTTATTTTAGAAAAATGGGTGTGACCTATACTAGGTTACTCGATGACGTGACATTATCCTCACCTGTACAATTAAGCGAGCACCAGGTTGGAGAAATCATAAAAAAAGTAGTGGGTTTGTTTAAAAAATATAATCTAAAACATAACAATAAAAAAACCAGCATCGAGAACAATAAGAATATCAAGAATGGTTTTCAGGTCACAGGCTTGTGGGTAGGACATTCGGAACCTAAAACAACTCGGGACGAGCGTCGATACATAAGAATTCTTGTAAAAACTTGTGAACAAAAGCATAAGTCAGATCCCTATAGTCAAGAATTTCATGAACTATGGAATAAATCATCGGGCCTTGTTGCAAAACTTAAAAGATTAGGCCAGCCAAGTCATGACTCTCTTAGAGCCAGACTTTCTGTTGTATTACCTCTATATGATCAGAAAATGGCGTCAAAATTGATTATGGAGTGCAAAAGTCTCCTAACCATAAAAAACAAACTACAATACAGTGCTGGTGAAGTCAGTAATATAAATAAGACTTTATATAAGCTTGGTATTTTATCAAGAAACAATCCCATATCATCTTCTTTATGGCGAAAAAGAATCAGAGCTAATTTCAAGAACCTACCCAGCAAGAAGGAGTTATGGGAATGATTACTGAAGAGGAGCATTCAGGAGTTGTAAAAACCTTTGATCACTTCAAAGGCTTTGGTTTTATAACTCGAAAAAAAGGTAAAGACGTTTTCTTTTTCTATGAAGATATTGCTGAGAGTTCACTTCTTTTTCCAGGTACTTTAGTGACTTTCATAATTAAAAAAGGTGCTAAAGGTCCAAGGGCATATAACATAAAGAAAATAAAATAAATCTTATCCATAACTCTTTTAATTACAGTTAACTTTTTAGACTGTTTGTCTATCCTTCAGTAAACATTCATACATACTTTTTTCAATGATTCATAGTCATATTAATGGCTATGAATGAACAACTCTTCGAAATCAAGCGCCTGCTGCGCAACCTGATCCGCATCGGAACCGTGTCGGCCGTCAACCTTGATGGCGGGCAGTGCCGTGTCGATACGGGAAAAAACACAACCGGCTGGCTGCACTGGCTGAGCGCCCGCGCGGGTAAAACCCGTTCATGGAATGCGCTGTCAGTAGGTGAGCAGGAGCTTAATCTGTGTCTCGGCGGCGAACTTGATACCAGCTTTGTGCTGCCGGGGATTTTCTCTGATGACAACCCGGCTCCGTCAGCCTCGGCCGATGCACTGCACTGGTCATTTCCTCACGGCGCGGTAATCGAGTACGAGCCGGAAACGGCGCGCTGACCACAACCGGCATACAGACGGCAACCATCAAAGCAGCGGTAAAAATCCTGTTCGACTCGCCAGAAGTGGAATGCACAACGCTGCTCAAAACTGCGCAGCTGGAAGTCACTAAGGGCGGCACGATGAAAGGCGACGTGACGCATACCGGCGGCAACCTTTCCTCAAACGGTAAAGTCCTGCATACGCATATCCATCCGGGCGACAGCGGCGGCAAGACGGGGGCACCAGTATGACGGCCGCAAAATATACCGGCATGAACCGGGAAACCGGCGGCGCGCTGACAGATCTCGATCATATCCGGCAGTCAGTGCGTGACATTCTGCTGACTCCTGTCGGTTCCATGGTGATGCGTCGCCAGTATGGTTCACTTTTAACCGCCCTGATTGACCAACCGCAAAACGAGGCGCTGCGCCTGCAGATTATGTCGGCCTGCTATCTGGCGATCCTGAAGTGGGAACCGCGGGTAAAGCTGACAGCCATCAGCTTTGAGTCATATATCAATGGCGCAATGGTGGTTGAGCTGTCCGGCAACCGCACCGACAGCTCGTCAGTGAAGACTATGGCGCCTGGTGACTATCCCGCAGACACCACATCGCAGGCGCCGGCAACCACGCTTGATAAGTGGGTAACTGACAGCCATGCGCAGCAACAGTCACTGTCTGACGCTGCAACCAGCGAAAAGTTGGCACGCGTGAGTAAGGCCAATGGCATCACCCAGGGATGGCAGACGTAGCTGCTGCTGTGCATTATCACAGATATACATAAAGCCCCGCTAACGTCGTAGATGAAATACATTAAGGCGGTGCAGGCCGCTGATGTCCCAAATGCGCCAGATATCAGCTGGCCAAAAAAGCATGAAGGAAAATTCGCTTTCCGACTGAAGTTTTCTGTTAAAAATTACAATGGCAGAATGTTTAATTCTGCCACTGAATCATTTCATCAAGTCGATTCAGAATGCCTGGGAAATAGCTTTCATCAAGGCCAAAGCTGCCTTTAACCTGGACGCTGTCGGCATGTGGTTCCGGGCGAAGAATAAAATCAACAGTTACGCCATCGATACTTCTTTCATTGGTCAGTATCATATCCAGTTGATGAATATCGCTCTGATAGTTAAACGACTTGATCTTTTTCTGATTAATAAGCGCCTGATGAAAAGCTGAGAATTCTTTTTTCAGCATTTTCAGTTCTCCAACGGTGAACTCCGTCTTAAAGGCCACTTTCAGGCCGCTTACTGAAAACTCCACCCAGGACTGTATCCAGTCCCAGTGATGGTTAACAGGATCGGCTTCGTTATCTACTACGCGTTCAAAGGGAGCGATTGTGAATGTAAACTCTTCATTCCTGATATCAAACATCGCAATTTCCTTACCAGCTAATAAAAATATTTAAAATGAGATATTGTCCAATCTGATTCTCTGACTATTATTTCAAGTTTGTATTTCTGATTAACATAGTCCCTTCGCTGCTTATCGTAGCGCAGTTTATAAATATCCGTTTCGTATCGGAACATTCCTTTTCCTTCACGAGGGTCTGGCATTCGCTTACCAAAACGAATAGCTCTTTCCTGAATCTGCAAAGGTACATACCGACTGGATTCAAGCATATGTCTTGCTGCTGTTTCGGTCATTTTCAGGTTGCGCGCATGCAACCCGATTTTAAGCCGCCCTCGCAAAAGAGATATGGTCCCTTGACTGATTCTGGCTGTAATAGCCGTGCGCGCGCCTGACTCAAACAAAACTCGACCAGTGCGAAGAATACGGAAAACACCAAACGCAAATAATGCAATATCAGTGGGATCAATCAATGGTGTTTCAAGCGGCGCTTCTTCCAGCCTGACAAAATGTCCCTGCACATCATAAATCTGCCATAAGCCCGGAGCCTGCGCCACCGTGTAACCGATACACATACCGCTGCTTTCATCTGTTACGGGCTTTGCATTTGCTGGCAAATGACCGGGGCGAATCTCAAAAAAAACGCCATCAGGCAATCTTGATTCAAATGTGTAGTAGCGTCCGTGTTCCTCTCTTGTGGCTGTTCCTGAGCGCATTCTCAATCCCTCGTTTATGACACTGGCTGTTTTATAGTGCCACAGGAAGATAAACCGATCATTACCCGTTAGTTGCCTGTTCGCATGCCAGCAAAGTGCAACCGCATGCATGGCCCCGCCTGACCTGACACCCTGAGAACACGCTCAAAACGGAGTGCATCAGATGTCCGATTATTATCACGGTGTCCGCGTTGTCGAGGTCAACAATGTCACGTGCATCATTACAACCGTATCAACCGCTCTCGCAGGCATGGTCTGCGCCGCGCAGGATGCGGATGCGACAACCTTCCCACTCCATACACCGGTGCTTATCACCCATATGCAGAACGCGGCCGATAAAACAGGTAAAAAAGGTAACCTCGCCGCCGCGCTGCAGGCCATTGCCGACCAGTCAAACCCGTGACTGTCGTCGTGCGCGTGGCTGAAGGTGCCGACGAAGCCTAAACTACGTCCAGTATCATCGGCGGCACGGATGAGAACGACCAGTTTTATCGTGACATTCGCCTGGCCGGTATTGAATTGCCCGAAGGCCAGATAAGCCATGTACTGCGCCATAGCTTTGCCAGTCACTTAATAATGGCCGGGGGAAAGATGATCGTGCTGCAATGTATTCTCAGGCATTCCGACATCAGGGTAACGATGCGTTATGCGCACTTCGCGCCTGATTATCCTGAAGATGCAATTCGCTTCAATTCGCTGGCGTTTATAACGAAGAAAAATGGCGGCAAAGAGTCCAGCAGAGTAGAACAGAAGGTAACAGGATGGGAAATAACTCATTGATAAAGAGATAAGTTATTGTTGTTAAATACCAGCTAAAAAAAGACCGAATACGATTCCTATATTCGGTCCAGGGAAATGGCTCTCAGGGAGCCGTGCGCTAAAAGTTGGCATTTATGAAGGCGGTGACGCCTTGCCATTTAAGGTTAGATCAGCGCGGGGGAAATGCCAGTAAGCGGAGGGCAAGAGGCCATAAACCGGACCAGTTTGTGATCGCAACGGCAAAAAAGATCAGGCGCAGCTGGCTGCCGCACCCGATGGGCCTATTTACCGCACAGTGCCTGGGTGCGCTCGATGATCGGCTGCAGACTCATCATCTGGCCCGGATGCGCTTTATCTTCGCTCTGAATCACGCTGATTGGCTGCGCTTTCACCTGTTTGTTCTTAAACAGCTGGTCTGCGATGTCGTTCAGCGGATATTGCATCAGGGTGCTGGGGTTGATGGCAAACAGCGCCCCATCTTTCTCGCAGGTCAGCATCACCTCTTCACGATTGAAGGGCCACTTCTCCTTGCCAATCTCAAAGCGGCTGACGGTAATGATTTGTGCCGCCAGCGCCTGGCCGCAGAGGGATAACAACAGGATTGCGGGGACCACTTTCTTCAGCAACATAACGACCCTTTTCTCTCTTAACGATTTCAGGCTGGCGACAGCGTGGCAAAAACGCTGACCAGCCCAACCACTCCGCACGCCAGCAGCAGTTCAAGCTGCGTCATGCGAATAAATTTCTGCTGCGTTCCGCTGCCCGCCAGACGAAAGCGCGGAACCAGCCAGTAACGGTTAAACAGCGCCACGCCGACCATCAGGGCAACCAGCAATACTTTGCACAGCAGCAACTCAATATAGCGCGAGTCCTGCCAGGCCAGCGGCCAGCCCGCGATCATCAGGCTGTTAATGACCCCGCTCAGCAGCGTCAGCGCCACCGCCAGGTGCCCGTAGCGTGAAAACCGCATCATGGTGCGGATAGCATCGGTGCGGCGATCAATCTGACGCGCTTCGCGCATCAGCAGCAACAGGGGCAGTAACCCCCCAGCCCAGAACGCGGACGCTATCAGATGCAGCGCATGGTTGAACGGCTGCAGCACGCCGGCCCAGCCATCGCGCATCGCGGCGTGCCCAATCAGGGCCATTGCGACCAGTTGCAGTACGCCCGCCAGCAAAAGCAGTGGAGAGCGAACGCTGCCGGTCACGAACAGCGCGCCAGCGGCCAGCAGGCTGAACAGGATCTCACCCTGCCAGACCGTACCAAAATGCGTGCTCAGTACCGCCATCCAGATAGCGGCGTCGGCCAGATGCGTGCTGTCACCGCTCATCAGCACATTCTGACAGGCCAGCATCGCCAGCGCAGTGAGCAGTGCCAGCCAGGCACTCCCTCTTATCAGCGGAAAGAGTCGCCGGGTCAGTTGCGGGCGATAACGTCGGGGCGCCAGCAGCGCGCTGAAACAGGCGCTGCCCGTCAGCAGCATCACGGCGGCGAAGTGCAACGCCCGCAACACTATCCAGAGGGTAGTCACCGGCCTTACTTCACGCTGAAGCGATAGTGTCCGGCCGTTTTGTGTCCATCGACCGACAGGACATGCCAGTTAACCTGATAATCTCCCGCCTTCAGCGGCTGCGGCAGGCCCACAATCAGCTGCTTTTTCTGGTCAGCGGCCACGCGGGCTTTATCGGTGGCAACGGGCTTCTGATGGCTGTCCACCAGCGTCACGCCGCTGAAGGCCGCTTCGATATCTTCGCTGAAAGTCAGCGTCAGGGTATCGGGGGAAGCGGCCACCTGCGCCTTGTCAGCCGGGGCCGAGGAACGAAGATGCGCGTGTGCGGCAGCCAGCGAGCTGAATGCCATCGTCCCGGCGGCCATCAGCGCAATAACCACACGAGAAATACGTTTTTTCTGCATAAGATCATCCTTTTAACCGCCGCCGGGGCGACAAATGAGGCAAAAGGATACGCTGCTGTATTTGCACTGTCGAGGCCAGCGATGCGATCCTTTATCCTTGATTCAGACCGTCGAAAACATTACTTTTGCCCGCTGTCCTCAGGAGAATATTATGAGTCATAACCTTGCCCGACTGACCCAGGAAGAGAAAGACAGGATTAATGTCGATCTGGCGGCCGCGGGCGTGGCGTTTAAAGAGCGCTATAACATGCCGGTGGTGGCCGAGATGGTCGTGCAGGAGCAGCCCGAAGCCCTGCGCGACTGGTTCCGTCAGCGTCTGATGCACTATCGCCATGCCTCACTCAGCCTGTCGCGTCTGCCTTATGAACCGAAGATGAAATCATGATGTTTCGCGTTATCGATACCGAAACCTGCGGCCTGCAGGGCGGCGTGGTCGAAGTCGCCTCCGTGGATGTGGTGGATGGGCAGATTGTGAATCCCATGAGCGACCTCATCCTGCCTGACCGCCCGATCAGCCGTCAGGCGATGGCGGTGCATCGCATCACCGAAGCGATGGTGGCCGGTAAACCGACCATTGAAGAGGCGATCCCGCGCTATTACGGCAGCGCTTTTTACGTGGCGCACAACGCCAGCTTTGACCGCAGGATGCTGCCGGAGATGTTTGGCGAATGGATCTGCACGATGCAGCTGGCGCGTCAGCTCTGGCCGGGCATTAAGTATGGCAATCAGGCGCTGTGTCATTCGCTGAAGCTGGATGTGACGCCCCCTGCCGATCTGCATGCCCACCGCGCGCTCTATGACTGCTATGTCACGGCGGCGCTGCTGATCCGGATCATGGAGACCTCGGGCTGGAGCGCGTCCGAAATGATTGTCCGTTCACAACCGGCAGCCCAGCGCGACGACATCCTGCCGTTCGGCAAATATCGCGGCCAGGCGATCGCGGTGATTGCCCGCAAGGATCCGGGCTACCTGAAGTGGGTGCTGGAGAATGTCAGCGACCTGCGCCCGCCGTTGCGACAGGCGCTGCGAAAATACCTGACCGAGCCTCAGTAATCCTGGGCTGGCGGCAACGTGCCCTGCGCCAGCCCCAGCAGGAAGGTATATTCCATCGCAATCCCCTCGTAAGCTTTGTAGCGTCCCGACTTACCGCCGTGCCCGGCATCCATGTCGGTGCAGAGCAGCAGCAGGTTATTGTCGGTTTTCAGCGACCTCAGCTTCGCCACCCATTTCGCTGGCTCCCAGTACTGCACCTGCGAATCGTGCAGTCCGGTGGTAACCAGCAGATGGGGATAGGCTTTCGCCTCCACGTTGTCATAAGGGCTGTACTGGCGGATGTAGTGGTAGTACTCCGGATCGTTGGGATTCCCCCACTCGTCATACTCGCCGGTCGTCAGCGGGATCGACTCATCGAGCATTGTCGTAACCACATCCACAAACGGCACCTGCGCCACGACCCCGTGAAACTGTTGCGGTGCCAGGTTAATCACCCCGCCCATTAACAGCCCGCCCGCGCTGCCGCCCATCGCATAAAGCCGATCGGGATGGCCGAATCCGCGTGCCACCAGCGCCTCCGTCACCTCAATAAAATCGGTGAAGCTGTTCATTTTGTTGAGCAGGCGGCCACCGTCATACCACTGCTGTCCCAGCTCGCCGCCGCCGCGCACCTGGATCAGCGCATAGACGAAGCCGCGATCCAGCAGGCTCAGGCGGCTGACACTGAAATCGGCGTCCATGCTGCTGCCGTAGGCGCCGTAGCCGTAGACCAGCATCGGGTTCTGCCCCGGCTGATAGTGTTTACGGTGATAGACCAGCGACACCGGGACTTCAGTGCCGTCGCTGACCTTGATCCAGTGATGCTCGCTCCGGTAATCATCTGCGTTGAAGCCCTTCACCGCGCTCTGTTTCAGGATGCGCCGTTCGCCGGTGTCCATGTCCAGCTCAAACAGCGTGGTCGGCGTGGTCATCGATGAGTAGCCGTAACGCAGTTTGCTGGTGCGTGGCGAAGGGTTGTAGGCCAGCCAGGTGACATAGGTCGGATCGTCAAAGGCGATGCCGCTGGTTTCGCCGCTGGCCCAGTTGATCTGCCGCAGGCTGGTTAAGCCGCGCTGACGCTCCTCAACCACCAGCCAGTCGCGGAACAGCTGAAAATCTTCCATCACCACCGACTCCCGCGCCGGGATCAGCGTCTCCCAGCGCGACTCGTCCAGATAACGGCTGCGATAAAGCCCGAAGTTTTTGCCTTCCCGGTTAGAGCGAATAAAAAACTGGTGATCGTAATGATCGATGCTGTACTCATGATCGCGGCGGCGCGGCAGAAAGACATGCGGCTGCGCGTCGGGAAAATTAGCATCAATCAGCTGGATTTCGCTGGTGTTGGTGCTGTAGAGCGCGATCATGATGAACTGCTTGGAGGTGCTTTTATGGACGCTGAGATGATAGGTGTCATCCTGCTCTTCATAGACCAGCTGATCATCTGACTGCGGCGTGCCCAGTTCATGACGCCAGACCTGATAGGAGAGCAGCGTCTGCGGATGCTTGCGCACATAGTAGACGGTGCGCGAATCGTTGCCCCAGGCGAAGCTGGAGGAGGCGTTGCTCAGCACCTCAGGATACCAGCTGCCGCTCTCAAGGTTGCGAAAGCGAATACCATACTGGCGTCGCGACAGAAAATCTTCCGCCAGCGCCATCAGGCGATTATCCGGGCTGATATGTAGCGCACCCATGGTGTAAAACTCACTGTGCGAGGCGCGCTGGTTGGCGTCCAGCAGCAGAGTCCACTCCCCCGACTCGTCACTCGCGGCGGGCTGGCGATAATAGGCCGGGTACTCATTACCGCTCTGATAACGGCTCTGATAGCGGTAGCCATTTTTTACATAGGGCACCGAGTGATCTTCGGGCGGCAGCCGATCGATGATCTCTTTTAACACCCGCTCCTGCAGCGGCTGCTGTGATGACATGATCTTTTTGCCGTAATTGTTCTCGGCGCGCAGATAATCAAGGACTTCGCTATTTTCACGTTTGTCGTCGCGCAGCCAGTAGTAGTCGTCTATGCGCGTCTCGCCGTGCAGCGTCATCTCATGAGGAATTTTTTTTGCGATGGGGGCTTTCATCCATCTCTCTCCGTGAACGTCATGATCTGTAAGCGTAACACTTCAGCAGCCGGAAGCCAGAGGCGGGACAGAGGGGTTCCGCTGACAGGGGGTGAAACCTGCCCCGTCAGCGGTGTGTCAGCGGGGATTATCCGGCGGGGAGTCGGGCTTTTTCTTCGTTGAGATCCTGCTGGATGCCGTCGCGGACATCCTGCGGGATTTTCAGGGCGTCGCCCAGCGCAGAGAGGTAGCTGCGCTCCATAAAATGATCGATATCGATGGCCGCACAGCTCAGGAAGTAGAGCTCCAGCGCCTCCTCCTCATTTCTGACATCGGCGGCCAGCCACTGCGGATCGAGCGGACGGTTCATCGCCTTCTGGATCAGCCGCTCCGCCTCCTGCCCGTAGCCGGCCTGGTGAATATTCTGCTCGATGGCAGCGCGCTCCTGATCGTCAATGTGTCCGTCGCTTTTAGCGGCAAACACCAGCGCCGTCACCAGGCGTTCGGCACGCTGGTCAACCGGCGTCTGCGTTACGCCAAACTCAGGTTCATTCTGGTGCGCTTCGCTGACCCGCTGTTTATATTTGCTCCACAGCACCGCGCCTGCGGCGGCACCGCCGCCGATAATCAGCGCTTTGCCACCATATTTCGTCAGCAGCTTACGCGACGATTTACTGGCGATCAGCATTCCGGCCAGACCGCCCAGCGCACCGGGCGCGAGCATATCGCTCAGGCTGCCTCCCGCTTTACCCTCACCCCCCTTTTTCGCCAGCACGGACTGAATCTGTTGCAACCAGTTAGTCATCATCCACTCCTTTTACAGTATCAGCCTGCTATCCTGGCGAAACGGATGTCAGGAAACGTCAGAGCGGGAAAAGTAAGGCAAACGGCAGCGTAACCGCGACGAAAGATGAGAACGCAAACGTTTTCGTTTATACTGCGGCCGAATTCTGACTGCTTAGGTGAATGTATGACAACTCTCGGAACCGCGCTGCGTCCGGCAGCGACGCGCGTGATGTTATTGGGTTCAGGTGAACTGGGAAAAGAGGTGGCGCTGGAGTGTCAGCGTCTGGGTGTGGAGGTGATCGCGGTGGATCGTTACGCCGATGCGCCAGCGATGCACGTCGCACATCGCAGCCATGTGATTAACATGCTGGATGGCGCAGCGCTGGCCGCGCTGATCGCAGAAGAGAAGCCTGACTTTGTCGTACCGGAAATCGAGGCGATCGCCACCGATATGCTGGTTGAGCTTGAGCAGCAGGGTCAGCGCGTCGTGCCGACCGCCCGCGCCGCCCGGCTGACCATGAATCGCGAAGGCATCCGTCGTCTGGCCGCCGAAGAGTTATCCCTGCCGACCTCCCGCTATCGCTTTGCCGACAGCAAGGCGAGTTTCGATGACGCCGCCGCCGAAATCGGCTTCCCCTGCATCGTGAAGCCGGTCATGAGTTCCTCCGGTAAAGGCCAGAGCTTTATCCGTGATGCCAGCCAGCTCGATCAGGCCTGGGCGTATGCGCAACAGGGTGGCCGCGCCGGTGCCGGTCGCGTCATCGTCGAAGGCGTGGTGAATTTCGATTTCGAGATCACCCTGCTGACCATCAGCGCCGTAGACGGCATTCATTTCTGCGCGCCGATTGGTCACCGCCAGGAGGATGGCGACTATCGTGAGTCCTGGCAGCCGCAGCAGATGAGCGATGTGGCGCTGCAGCGGGCGCAGGATGTGGCCGCGCAGGTGGTGAAGGCGCTGGGCGGCTATGGCCTGTTTGGCGTTGAGCTGTTTGTCTGTGGTGATGAGGTGGTCTTCAGCGAAGTCTCGCCGCGTCCGCACGACACCGGCATGGTGACGCTGATTTCGCAGGATCTGTCGGAGTTTGCGCTCCACGTCCGGGCATTCCTCGGCCTGCCGATTGGCGGGATCCGCCAGTATGGGCCGTCCGCGTCCGCCGTGATCCTGCCGCAGCTGGACAGCCAGAACGTGCAGTTTGTGAATGTTGAAGCGGCGCTGGGTGCGGGTCTGCAACTGCGCCTGTTCGGTAAACCGGAGATCAGCGGGCAGCGTCGTCTGGGCGTTGCGCTGGCCAGCGGTGACAGCACCACACAGGCGATTGCGCGTGCCGTTGCCAGCGCAGCTGCGGTCACCGTTCAGGGATAAAGGTGTGCGGTGAGCCGATGCTCACCGCCATCACTTACTTCGCGCCCTCGACCGCTTCGCGGGCCAGCCGGGTGATGCGATCCCAGTCGCCCGCTTCCAGCGCGTCGTTTGGCACCAGCCAGGAGCCGCCGATGCAGAGCACGCTTTTCAGCGCCAGATAGTCACGGTAGTTCGCTGGCGAGATACCGCCGGTCGGGCAGAAACGCACCTGCGGGAAAGGTCCGCCAATCGCCTGCAGGGCTTTCACCCCACCATTCGCTTCCGCCGGGAAAAACTTAAATTCGCGCAGGCCGTAGTCCATGCCGGTCATTAACTCAGAGACGGTGCTGATCCCCGGGATCAGCGGAACCGGCCCTTCAACGGCGGCTTTAAGCAGGGAGTCGGTTACGCCAGGACTGATGACAAACTGTGCACCAGCGTCGGTGACTTCCTGTAACTGCTGAGGATTGATGACCGTGCCCGCGCCCACGATCGCCTCCGGCACCTCTCTGATCATCGCACGTAAGGCATCCATCGCAACGGGCGTGCGCAGCGTGACTTCCAGCACTTTAACGCCACCCGCCACCAGCGCCTTCGCCATCGGCACCGCATGTTCCAGTTTATTGACAACGATGACCGGCACCACAGGCCCGGTGGTCAGAATCTGTTCGGCACTCATTTTCCAGTTTTTCATCAGTTCCCCTTGCTTGATAACACCGGGATTGCGGCCCGGTCATGGAGCATCCGCTCCTGCCCTGTAAGTTGCGCCACTACCATACATGATCCCCTTCGTGAGCGTCTATCCTCCTGCGCCCATTTTGAAACGGCAGTTCAATTTTCGGGATCGCCGGCATTCTGGCTTCAGGCAAAAAAAAAAGCCCGCGTTGCGGGCTTCTTCATGATGCTGATTATTCAAACTCGTTCCACGAACGACCGTCGCGGGTGATCATCGCAACCGATGCCACCGGGCCCCAGGTGCCCGCCTGATACGGCTTGGAAGAGTCGCCATCGGCGGCCCAGGCATTGATGATGGAATCCACATAGGTCCACGCCGCTTCCACCTCATCACGGCGGACGAACAGCGCCTGAATACCGCGCATGCTCTCCAGCAGCAGACGCTCGTAGGCATCGGCCAGGTGCGACTGGTTAAAGGTCTCGGAGTAGCTCAGGTCCAGCTTGGTGGTCTGCAGTTTGTGCTTGTGATCCAGACCCGGCACTTTGTTCAGGATTTCGATATCCACCCCTTCATCCGGCTGCAGACGAATCGTCAGCTTGTTCTGCGGCAGCTCAGAGTAGGAATCCTTGAACAGGTTCATCTCCGGGTTTTTGAAATAAACCACAACTTCAGAGCATTTGGTCGGCAGACGCTTACCGGTACGCAGGTAGAACGGCACGCCCGCCCAGCGCCAGTTGTCGATATCCACGCGGATAGCCACAAAGGTCTCCGTTGAGCTGGACTTATTCGCTCCCTCTTCTTCCAGATAGCCCGGCACTTTTTTGCCCTGCACGAAGCCCGCGGTGTACTGACCACGCACGGTCTTCTCGCGCACGTTGGTCTGGTCGATGCGGCGCAGCGAGCGCAGCACTTTGACTTTCTCATCACGGATGCTGTCAGCGCTGAGATCGGACGGCGGCGACATGGCGATCATGGTCAGGATCTGCAGCAGGTGGTTCTGGATCATGTCACGCATCTGACCGGCTTTGTCGAAGTAACCCCAGCGGCCTTCGATCCCCACCTCTTCGGCCACGGTGATCTGCACGTGGTCGATGGTGCGGTTATCCCAGTTGTTGACGAAGATTGAGTTGGCAAAACGCAGCGCCAGCAGGTTCAGCACGGTCTCTTTGCCGAGATAGTGGTCGATACGGAACACCTGGCTTTCATCAAAATATTCGCCAACGCTGTCGTTGATCTCCTGCGAGGTCTCCAGCGAGGTGCCCAGCGGCTTCTCCATTACCACGCGCGCCGGTTTTGCATTCAGCTTCGCGGTGCCCAGCCCCTGACAGATCGCGCCAAAGGTGCTTGGCGGCATCGCAAAGTAGTTAATGGTGGTGCGGTTCTTCTGGTCCAGCATCTTGCCCAGTTTCGGGAAGTGCGTGGTGTCGTTGACATCGAGGTTGCAGAAGTCGAGACGATTGCTGAGTTTGTCCCACAGCGCTTCGTCAATCTTCTCCTTCATGAAGGTTTCCAGCGCTTCACGTACCACTTTGGTGTATTCCGCTTTGTCCCACTCGGCACGGCCCACCCCAATGATGCGGGTTTCAGCGTGGATCTGACCCGCTTTCTCTAACTGATACAGTGAAGGCAACAGTTTACGGCGTGCAAGATCGCCTTTGGCACCGAAAATCACCAGATCGCATGCCTGGGCTGTTTGTGTTACCGCCATTTTCCTCTCCTCATTGCAGGATAGTCCGGTGGGGATGCATCCTCTGCCACCGGGTCCAGGTTATTATTTTACTGAGCACACTCTACTTTTTTCCCCGCGCCAGGTAAACCGACTCGCCGGGTCAACCGCATTAACTCTGTACCGGATAAGCGCAGTGCGTGTGATGACCCGTGCGGATGGCCATTTTTTTCTGTTTCTGCTGGTGTCAGGAAAATCTGACGCGGGTCAAAGTATCTCAAATCTGTGGGCAATCGGCTTGTCCGCCGTTGCGCCTGCCGGGTGCTGACGCGATATAGTCTCTGTTATTCCGCCGCGACGACAGTGATAATTGAAATTGATAAAAGTGATGATGGTCATTGCCTTATGAATATGCTGGAAAAGATTGAGGCGCAGTTCGCTGCGCTGAGCAAAGCGGAACAGAAAGTCGCCCGGCAGATTCTGGCTGCGCCACAGGCAGCGATACACTCCAGCATCGCAACGCTGGCACGGGAAGCCTGTGTCAGCGAACCCAGCGTAAACCGCTTCTGCCACCGGATGGGCACACGCGGCTTTCCCGACTTCAAACTGCATCTGGCGCAGAGCCTGGTGACAAACAGCAACCGGGTCATCCACGGCGTGGAAGACGATGATGACGCAGAGCACTACAGCCGCAAAATCTTCGACTCGGCGCTGGCCGGACTGCAGCGGGTGCGGGATCAGCTGAACAGCGTTCATCTGCAGCAGGCGGTCACCCTGCTCGCGCAGGCCGACAAGCTCGCCTTTTTCGGGCTGGGCACCTCCGGCGTGGTGGCGCACGACGCCTTCACCAGATTTCTGCGCTTTAATCTGCCGGTCATCTGGTCGGACGATATTGTGATCCAGCGCATGAGTTGCATAAATAGTCGAGCCGGTGACGTTTTTGTTCTCATTTCGCATACTGGGCGCACAAAAAATATGGTAGAACTGGCTCGCCTGGCCCGTGTAAACGGTTCCACCGTTATTGCCATCACCTCTCCCGATTCACCCCTGGCCCACGAAGCAGAGATCGCTTTAGTGCTTGATGTAACGGAAGATACTGATGTCTGTTTGCCGATGGTATCGCGCCTGGCCCAGCTGACCGTGATCGATGTTCTGGCGACCGGTTTCACCCTGGAACGGGGAGCGCCCTTCCGGGAAAACCTGAAACGCGTGAAAGAGGCGTTGAAAGCGTCGCGTTACGAAAAGCCCACACTGCGGGAAGAGGATGTTCAGCAAAAAAATTAACATCACATTTACAATGTGAGTCGTATCACAACCCGTCGATCATATAGAATAGATAACCATGTTGTGTCCTCCCACCGGGACACGCTTAAATGTTTACGGAGTCCTCGATGTCAAGACGTCTAAGAAGAACGACTCAAGAGGTGTGACTAGAGGGAGGACCCTCAGTAGATCATAGGGTTACACGTTAGGTCAAGACTATTTGTGTCACTCGTGTATCAGTATTTGTGTCAGTAGGTAGCACTGAGAGCCACCGCCAGACGCTGTGGGAATCACGGAGAGACACGCAACGTATAAAGGAAGGGAATCACACAGGGTGAACTTAGAGGGTCATAGAGTGGCACCCTATGGGGGTAAAGTGGGAACCTTTATCTATTAAATGGTCTTTCACACGTGAGCTATATTTTTTAAAGAGGTCACTAAGTAACCACCTTGATTGACCATAGGAGCACTTGCAGAATCAGTAAGAGGTCCGATAGGTCATAGTTTGAATGACCCATAGGAGCCTCCTTGTCATTGGCTTAATGCCTTCTTGATTAAGTATTCTGAATATCCGGTCATCTCAGCTAACCGTGTCCACTTAGGGACCTCTCTTAGTTTCTCAATGATAGACCTAACGGCAGACAGACAGGCCAGCGTCTTACGTTGTGCATAGGTTGGTAAGGGTGGACCAATCAGGTGCGCTGAGTCTTCGCGCCTATGGAGTGCCTTATGATCCTCTGGTGTCAGTACCTGTAAGTGATCAGGATTGATGCACAAGGGATTACGACAATCATGATGAACGTGCATCCCCTCTACGCTATGGCCTAAGTGTGCCATCACTGCGCGGTAATGAATCATGGTCCCTATCATCGGTCTACCACTGCTTAGGACCTTTGAGGTTGACCGCCAGCACCCATCAGAGGTTATACGGTATGATCCCGCAAAGGGATTCTCTGAGGCCATCCACTTAGCGAACTCTTTAGCTAATCGCTTCTGTGTCTCTTTACTGGTCAACGCATTTAAAAAGACGGAGGGCTTTGGCTTATATGTAGCCTTGTGGCGCTTACCTTCACAGGTCTTACAGGCACCTCTTACCCTGCCGGGGCCATTGGGACTAAAGGACTCAATAGGTTTAACGATCAGACATTTATTACAAATTTTCATTGCTGTATTTCCTTATGGTGTAACTCTATGTCGCAACCCTACGCCAGACCCAAACGGGCACAGCAAGCCCTACCAGCGAGGGCATAGAGATACATCATAAAGAGTTTGAGATTGGTATATGTGAAGCCTTGCGAGGGCTTAGGGTGTACTACATGAGGAGGAGTTTCAGGGTGTGATCAAATAGTGATCCACTTGATTACATCGAAGCGTATAGGTCAGAGTGCTCTAATAAGAATTATCTGGGATGGTTGCTATCGCATGATGACCATCGTTCTTATAGTCTTTTAAAGTTAACCAAAGAGTATTATCTTTTAATTAAATCAATTCTTTTACACTCTAAGTACCTAAAATGTCTCTATGGTCTTATGGTTCAAAATCTAAAGATAATACTTAAAGTAAGGTGTCTAGCTAATCGCTAATAATCACCACCACTCAAAGTATTATCTTTATGATTTTCCACCCTGTAGACATCAAGTCTACTTAACTCATTACTCTCATTGCCCGATAGCTAAGAAGCAGTCAAAAAGATTGCGAAGCGTAACAATGTTCCCACCCTGAAAAGAAGCGAGTAACAAGCGGATCGGAAATCATAGGGTATTTATTTTGAGTCCTCTCCCATTAGTGAGTCGTAAATAAAAACAGTTGACAGTATTGATAAATTATAAGTTCTCTATTCACAACGGGCACTGTCCCATATCCTATTTGAGCATCTAGATATGTTCACGGGCACTATAAATATTATCAAATGGATAGTGTGAACAAAGGTCACGTTGCGTTAGAAACAGTTTTGAGTCGTCACCGTGTACAGCGTTGTGCCCTCACCCTTTGCTTCCAGCGCTGTCTGTAAGGTGTTGCAATTCAAACCATTCCCAAAAAGGATCGTTAGGTTAAGCTCTAAACATTAAGCAACAGGTTGAACGGCCTCCCCCAATGCCCCAACCAATACTTGATATTTTATACAATAAATACAATAAGTTAAAATTTACATTTAAAGCTGGCATGCAATTACCCCTGTCTTTCAAGAGCAGTTTTTAGCAGGCATAGCTAGACTTTAAGCTCGGACTAAATTAAATTGGTAAGAAAAATTAATGGTGCTGTAAGACAAATCCTCATGAGGATGGGCTAATTAATGGAAAAAAATATTTTAGGTCATGCCCAAAGAGAAACTTCGGGTGCAGCAACTTTTGGAAAGTACGACTTTCAATATCATTGGGCGCTGTGCAAAATAATTGAGAAGCATAGGAATAATTCTGACTACGCACTATTAATTGAATACCATGAGGATGTGGTAATAGCAGACTCCTTATACGGAAGCTCTGCAAAATTCGAATTTTTTCAAGTTAAGAATACTGGAAACCCCTATACTTCTGATGCCTTAACGAAAAGGGAAAGCGGTGCCAGTGGGCCTAAAAGCTCTATCCTCGGTAAGCTATTAGGTTCTTGTATTGGAACTAAGTATGAGACACGCATTACGGAGATCGGTCTGGTTTCCTCAAGTGGATTTTCACTTGACCAAAAAGATAAAAAATTAAAATTAGATCTCATTAGCTCAGGAGATCTTAGTGAGGGTTGCCTCTCTGGATTTCAAGTCAAATTAAAATCCGAATTAGGGATCGAGTTATTTCCTGAAAACTTGAAATTTATCGTACCCAAAATAAAACTAGAAAATCAACGTGAGTTCGTCATTGCAAGGTTTGCTGAACTTGTAGCTGAAATATTTCCTAATAGTCACTGTAGTGCCGTCAACATTTACAGGGCTATCATAGACGAGATTCATCGCAAAGGGCAAAGCACTTACGACTTTACTGTATGGGAGAGAATGGTTGAGGAGAAGTCCCTCACTTCGCATAAAGTAAAAGACGTGATAGCCGTCAATACAATAAGTCCAAAGTTCGAAGAGTTTCAGAAGGATTTCGATTACTTAGCTAAAAACGATATGCGGTGGAATACGTTAACTTACCGCAGGTTAAGTAAAAAAATAAAGCAAATTTTCTTGCGTCGGGTAGGACATATTTCAGCTTTTGATATGAATATAATACGTATCTCCGAACAAGCTTTGAGTTGTACCTCTGAAGAAAAACACCCCGATACAAGTGATTACATTGAGGCCGCGATTACAAAAGCTAAAGAGCTTAAAATTGAAACTCAAGTCCCAGATCATGAAGATATTCTCTGCGAGATAATTTATTGCTTATTAAAGGTGATACATGAATGATGTAAAAATCAAAAAGGAACATTATAAATTATTAGTAAGGAATTTAAGGAAAAAGAAAAATGAGCAACTTGAGATTTCAACGATTGGTTCTGATATCAGATTCGAAAAAACTTGCGAATCAGTTCTCGTTCCCAAAGAGATTGAATCTAATTACAGGCGGAGACAATAGTATAGGCAAATCAACTTTAGCGAAGAGCCTTCTCTGGTCTTTAGGTTGTGAACCTGTTATTGATGACGAGTGGAAAACAAATGACATCAAAACAATTTTATATTTCTCGGTAAACAACAAAGAGTATTTTTCCTGCCGTGGAAGTCATTCTATAATTTTAGGTGCTGTGGATGGTGAAGCTAAAAGGTACGCTAAGATAACTGGTGAATTTTCAAGAGAGTTATCCAATATCGTTGATTTCAAAATGAAACTCCCTAATCGTGATGATGGTAGTTTAGAAACACCTCCACCCGCTTATTATTTTTTACCATTTTATATTGACCAAGTAGAAAGCTGGAGTAAACCATGGAACTCATTCGAACATCTTGGCCAATATCTTAATTGGAAAAACACTCTTATAAAATACTTCACTGGCTATATTAAGCCGGAGCACTTTGATATTGAGGAAGATATTCACGAGCATAACGAGCACAAGAAGGATTCAGAAAGAAAAATAGAGAAATTCCAAAGTGCCGTTGAAGTAATTGAAGATAAATCAGGTGTCACCACCATAGCTTTAAATAGTGATGATTTTAATAGAATTCAAGAAGAAATTAACATAGAGCTTCAAGAATTAATTGAACACCAAGCAAATCTTTATGAAATGCAAACCATTATAACATCAAATATTTATGATTTAGAGCGTCAGTATGAGTTAGCAATAAGCTCCGCTACTGAACTCGAAGATGATTATAAGTTTGCGGTAGAATCGATTCCTACAGATGTTTTGGAATGCCCATTGTGCGGAACTTTACACGACAACTCATTGCCTAGCAGAGCGCTTTTACTTTCAGAAAAGGATTCTCTTCTTGAGGAAGCGAACTCGATAACCGCTAAAATAAATGACCTAAAGCTATCATTAGAAGAATTAAATTCGAATATTAGTTTTGCCTCCGAAGAGATAGAAAGGATAAATGAAAAGTACATTAGCCATGAAAATAGGGATGCTGTCATTTCGCAAGTTATTGATGCAATATCTACGACAAATGTATCTAAAAGCATTCAAGTTAAAATAGATCATGAAGATTTAAAAATAAGCAAATCCAACAGTTCAATTAAAGACTTAAAAAGTCAGCAAAGAAAATTAACTCCAATTAAAGAGAAAGAATCTCTGAATTTTTCATTTATGACAAAACTAGAAAAAAACATTGTAGCCTTGGGGTCTACTGGTGTAAATCTTAGCAAAGTAAAATCACCAACAGACTATAAAAAGTTACTTGGTGGTGGTGCGGCTGAGGCCACTAGAGGACTACTAGCTTATCAACTTTCGATATTACAACAAATTCATAGCGCCAAAACCTGTATAGTCCCTCCTTTTGTTATTGATACTCCGAACCAGCAAGAGCAGGCGGGACACCGTTATGAAACAGTTATCAAAGAACTTATGACGAGTGTGCCAGAAGACTATCAAATAATATTATGCGCCATGGAAAATGAAGCCCTAAAGAAATTTGAGGCAGAGGCTCACATAATTAAACTTGACTCAGGAAAGTTACTAAAATCTTCTAATTATGAATTACTGAAAACCGAGTATAGCTCTATTCAGTCAAAAGTTAATACCTAGATTTCTGATTAACGGTTCACTTAACTCAATCACACTTTACAAATGAGACGGGTGAGTAGTTTGTGTTAAGCTTGAGTTTACTTAGCGTTAACTTGATCTCTTAAGGTAGCGCTGAGGATTTATGAGTTTCACACGTGTTTGGGTCCATCATTAGTTCCGACACCTCTTTACGCACATTAAACGACAAAAAGGCCCACCGATAGAATTAACTAAGGGTGGGCCTTCGAGTTTGCTAAATATTATTATGACCATTGGGATTACTAGATGCGCTCACCAGAGAAGTCGATAGCCGTCACCAGAGGGAAACCGTTAACCAATTCAATCGGGAAACCGTCACCGTCTTTAATCTTGATGGATGGTGCAGCCATAATCTCAAGCATCAGAATGATCTCAACGTTCCAGCCTTGGCGACCAGCATCACGGCTACGGATAACCTTAGCGACCTCACCGTTCACAGTGCGGAATGACAGCATTGCGAAACGCTTTGGCAGCATGTAGACGGTTGATTTACCTTCATCTGAATAGGAGAACACTGAGGCCCCAATCAGTTCGCTAACGTCCTTATGACCCGCCTTGTGTGCAGCACGTTCTAACTTACCGTGCATCTTAGCAGGCAGCAGAATAGCGAAGTCAGACAGAGAGTCGCCTAAGTGGGTCGGCAGGTACTCGGTCAGCCAATCTAAGATTTCCTCAGCGGCTTTGCTTGGTGACATGTTTACCAGAGTTGGCGCGGTGTAGTGATTGGTGTCGTTGAGTTCAGTAGCCTTATCGAGAACCTTAGCGACCTGTGAGAACATCTTCTGTTCAAACTGGTATTTAATATCTTCGACAGCACTCAATACGGACTTATGTGTAAAGCCTCCAATCATATTGAAGTCGCTAACGAAGGTCGCAGCAGAGACCATGAGACCAGTAGCCATAGGAGCATCGTCACGAGGGTTCAACAGTGGGTTAATGATGATCGTTGAGTTAGCCGGAATGGTCACCTCTGGTGCATCCTTAGCGGGGTCAAACGGGCTGTTACGGTCATAGATGACTGAGCGGTCAACCAGAGTGTGACGCTGTACCGGAGTAGGGTCATTGCGGAAATCACGGAACTCAGAGGGCAATACGTGCTCATCGATAACATCACGGAACTCAGAGCCATTAAAGGTCTCGTGTAGTGACTCCTCAAGAATCTTAGAGTAGGCCGCACTGTCATTGCCACCCGGTAACGGTAGGTCATTAAAGCCTGTGCCGTTCACCTGTAAGATGCCGGAGGCTACAGTGTCCTCACCAGTTGCCTCAATGTAGGTAGAGTTGTTTACGTCAGCCATCTTAGGCGCGAAAGGTTTTACCTGTGCGTCTGCGTTACGGGCCGGGGTAGTGAAACTAGGAGTTGAGTTAAAAGACATGATATGTACCTTAATTGGAATATGAATAAAATTGCACTGAATGTGCATAGAGTTTGTTACTAAGGGTCCACGGATTGCAGACCCTCAAAGGGTGACTATTAGAAGCCGCCGAAGTGCGCAGCCTGACCACGAGCGCCGAACTTACGGGCAATCTCTTCCTCACGCGCTTTACGATCAGCCACGGCCTTAGCGATCTCAGCAGGTGTCGCATGAAGTGCAGCCATGCGCTCATTGTGCTCACGGATTTCTTTCTCACGGCGTTCCTGTTCATCACGGTTAGACAGAACCTGTTCGCCCCAGCGGGTCGTATGGTTGCCATAGCCACGTAGTGAGAAGCCGTGAGCGTTCATCTCAGAGAGCAGCGCAAAGGCGGCATTAGAACCAGCACCATAGAAAGCCAGCAGGCTAGGCACGGTGACCTTCACAAAGTGGACTGTAGGGATTTCCTGACCCGCATAGAGTACGGTTTGCAGGTCCGCGCTTAGGGTCAGCTTTTCGTTGGTCAGGCTGGGGGTTGGTAAGTTTGGATTGATAGGCATGATATTGTCCTCAATTGAATAAATGTTAAGTTAATGTTAATTAAGTGAAGTCACGTAGAGTCAGACCAACGGCAACAGCCATGTGACACAGGGTCGCTTTAGGTAGCTTCTCACGGTCCTCTAAGGGTTCTAACCCTAGGGCCTTAGCGAGTGCCTTACCGCTTACTGTGGCTAATCTGAGAGCCTTACGGCCTTCTGATTTGCTCGTATCGAATACGTTAGGGAATGTCATAATGGTTGCTCCTGTTGTTCGGCGTAGAGTTCAGCCAATGTGTCAACCACAATGAAACTCACAGCGGATTGATAGCTAGCTAAGAGGGTCACGAAGTCGGAACCGTGGATAAACTCACCGTCCCAATTAGGTTGGTTCTTTAGGGTCATCAGGCGCTTTGTGTCTCGCTTGACGTTTCGTTTCACCTTGCCAGTGATAACGGCTAGGTCTTCGAGTGAGACCGTATAGCCTTGAGGATCATTGAGCCACGCCGATAAGTGCTCACGGAGCGACTCACGGTCAACCGTGGCGGGTTTACGGGTAGTGGTCATGGTAGGAATCCTTTGAGAAAGAGATGCGGATAGTTGGAGGTGTTCAGAGTTGAGCAAAAAGAACGGCCCAATAAAGGACCGCTGGAATGTAATCACATCAAATGAATCGGGCAGCACTCCCGGTGCTCACCGCTAGACTCTTGCGCATACTCAAGTGAGTTAACTTAAGATGAGGACCTATCGCACACACATTCCGATGGACAATCGGTTGTATATGTATTGAGGTTTAAATGAGCGTCTAGCGTTTGTATGCGTTAGGTGCTGCCTTAATGGAGCACTGGCCGATTGACTTGATAGGAAGACAAAAAGCGAGGCCGCAGGGAATCAGTCTGGGCCTCTAATCAGGAATAGAAATGTAATGTCTGTAAGACCGTGAGAGGTGAACACTAGCCATGTGGGAACTGAGCGTTGTCGTAGCTTGCGCTACTGTGTCAGTAAGAACCGGGCTGGGTGTGGTCTCCCATTAGTGAGTCGTAATTAGCTGAGGGGGGTAAAACGCCCCCGCAGGTCCTCAATAATCCACATCGGGCCAATCACCTGACCACTCGGGTTCATCTTCTAGGATGCCCGGATTGAAGTCTGGACCAGTTAATCCCGTTAGAGACTCGGCGATCTTCTCATCGTGTCGGATTGAGAGTTCCTCATAGATTCTGTCCATGAGTGACACGAAGACCACGCGTAGGCACCGGAGGCTGTGCACATCGTCACCGCTGAGTTTGTCCTCTACGTGCCTCGTCAGTTCAATCTGTTGCCTGATTTCATTATCACTCATACGCTTGAAGTTATTCATATTAGAAGTCCTCCAGTGCGGACAGGCCGTTAAACAACATGGCCTCTACAAGTGACGCAGGGACGCCGTGACGCTTACTTAAGGCATCACTTAAGGTCAGCACTTCGTGGCGCTTAGGGTTGCCGTAGAGGATGTGCCTGTCTGTATCAGCTAACAGGTCTTTGCCCTTACGGGAAAACTCAGCGGTAATCTCTTGGCGCAACTTGGAGTCAATCGAATGGTTATCTGATACGCCAGCGATGAAAGCGCCAGACTTACGGATTGACGGTAAGACTTCCTCGGTGACCCAATCGTCAAAGCGTTCAGCACTCTTGAGGCGGGACCGCATAATCAAACGGTAAACGTCTGACTCTGGGATAGCTTTTGCATTCGGATTACCAGCGGAAATAATAGGGGGGCGTTTCGCCTCACCCTCTGCATCTCGCAGGTCGATTAACTGTGCTCGCTTACAGTGCGCTGCTATTGCCTTCTTGGTGTCTTTATAACCTAAAGCCTCAGCTACATCCTTAGCGATGAACCACGGGTCACCCTCAATGATGACAGCGCGGACATTGAAGGATTCGAATACGTTATTAATAATTGAATTGTTTGAGGTAGACATTTGAGTATTTCCTTTTGTTTGCACTCTGAAATGTTCGCACCTGATTACTGACCAGACCGACCCACTCAAATAAGGGAATCAGTATCAGCAGATCAAAGTACAAACAGAATGACGATCTTGTTTAAAATAAAGGGGATGCGCTGCGATGCGCGTTAAGTAATTACTTTTCAATTTCAAAAGTAACTCTTACAGGTAGAACTCTGGGATTACATTCATCTTTTGGATGCCACCGTTGGAACAACCTAAAGCAACCCGAAAATTATCGGTTTGGGTCAGAAGGTCTATAACCTTACCTTTCCATTCAATCTATACCCTGAATCGCGGTGTAGATAATAGGGGGGTGAATCACGACGGTATTATTCAATGTTGAGCAAAACGAACACACAAAGTGACCACCTAAAGTTACGGGAACTGAGCGGAGTCAGTGAGAACCGTGAGAGGTGATCGGGATATGTGTTGTGGTGCTCTCCCATTAGTGAGTTATATTTAAATGGAATATATAGCACTCACGAAGTTCACAAATAGTTATAACTCGGAGGTGACCTGTTGTCCTCACATCAAGGGGGGTCGCGAAAC
>Ga0157360_1000141_pt1 | contig 35683 bp, 35 predicted proteins | sample AttlaeALBM1_FD_111483 | JGI IMG/M metagenome (GOLD analysis project Ga0157360, IMG submission 111483) | Fungus gardens microbial communities from leaf cutter ant in Ribeirão Preto, State of São Paulo, Brazil - Atta laevigata ALBM1 | ecosystem: Host-associated > Fungi > Mycelium > Unclassified ...
ATGGTTAGGTTATCATTATTTTAGCACAAAGGCACTACCATATGTAGAACAATAGGTAGTAGTCAGGTGATGATCTGTACTAGTGCACAGACCATCACTTTCCTATATATAAGGACTCATAGTTTGAGGATTAGACCTCAGACTTAACAACATCTTTTGTCATTGTCTAAACTTCGCATTTTTGAACTTCTCAAGTATCAAAACATCAATCACAAATTAATAAGTGACCTTTTGTGATAGATACCATGGGGCTGTAGGCTTGGCTCTGCTAGTTCTCAAGTAATTGGCCTATTAGTGGTAGTGATCTTATGTCCCCAGGTATACTGCTACATAGTTAAGTAATTAGCTTTTGGCAGTAAAGTCCTTTGTGTCTTCCCTGTTACCTATTAGGTAATTTTATCTTAGTCCTAATTTTAGGGTGTGAAACAGTGGAATTTGTTTGATTTTAGGCCTGAATATATTTTGGGCCTCATACTATCACAATAGTACAAGCTCCTTGAAAACAATAGCAGATTCTACTAATCAAGCAAATCTGGGAAATTAGTCGCAACTATTATAATAATACTTTTATTTGGCTGGAATCTATTCATTTCAATGAGAAGTTAATTAAGTATTTGTTTCATATACTGTTGGTTCCTGTTGCTTCTCTTTCTGCCTGCAGCATCCTGTTTATCACAGAAGATAATTGCTAGTCCCTTTTTACAAGCAGCTGTAAAAAGATCACAAACTCTCTTTGTACCTACACCTACAAACACTTCCTCAAATTTAGATTTAGAGGTCCTTAAATCACTTTTCTGGAGGTGTTGCAAGTAAACTTACCCTAAAGCATGGAAGAATAAAACATCAGCTTCTTTGGTAGCTGCTCTAGCAAGTATGATTTTGTAGAATATTCTTGGACCTCAGTAAACAAGCTAAGTCATGTAGACAAACACAGTCATAGGACTCTCTAAAAAAATCCATTATTTTCTATTTCTCTTCGTAATTCCACCTTTCTACAAGTTTGCAGAATATTCTAGTAGTATTCATCCTAGTACAAAAAGGAATGTATTTACTATTAGACAAATCAATACAATATTCCCTTATATCTCTACCCTCAGCTCTGAACTATAATAACTATAGGTTATTGGTCCCATTTGCACATAGCCAACCAAAGCACTTATCTCTTTATACCTACATAATATTCTAAAACCATGTTAACAATCTCTCTTGTATCCACAACCAAACTTAGAGAATACTTTGCTAAACTCCTTACATGCAAAGCTGATAGAACCAATTAGATCTTCTTCAGAGATCACTTTCTTTTCACAGTCAATGCTACTGGTCTGAGTGACCACTTTGATAATGGACCTACTAGAACAATGTCAGAACCAACTAAGCCCCAGATAGCCAATCCAACAAACCCAACAACAGAAGAAAAAGAAGCTATAAAGCAATATCCATTAATAAAATGCATATGAAAATCAGAGCAAGCAGTTATCAAGTAAAGAATTGCATCAGTGATACTAGACTCACTATTCCTAAAAGTAAAAGGGGAGAAAACAGCAAGAGAGATATGGAACAAAGTAAAGACAGAGTATAAAAAAAAATCAAAAATAGTCACAGTTGACATACAGAGAAAGCTACAGAATGAGAAATGTCCAAAAGAAAAAGATGTAAAGGCTTACCTAATGAAGTTACAGACTATCCAAGAAGGATTAATTGCAATAGACGTAGACCTTGGAAATAAAAACTTCGTCGCTATAGTACTAAGATTACTTCCAACATCATACAAGACATACTTATCAACACTCACTGGCACAGTGACACTCCTAGACAAGAACCTTGACCCTGATATGGTACTACAAAGAATCAATGACAAGGCTAAATAAAAGACTATGCAAACCAAAGAAAGAGGCAAGAGAGAAACTACATTTTACAGTGGAAATAGCAGCAAAAAACCAAAGAAATGCCCAGATAGAATGGAATGCTACAACTGCCACAAGAAAGGTCACATGGCAAAGGACTGTTGGACAAAGGGAGGTGGTAAAGAAGGTCAAAACCCATGAAGAAAAGGCCAAAGAAAGGCTAACATAGCCTAAGTAGAGAGTACTACAGATGCCACATAGTTTGCAATAAACTACGAAATAGAACAGGAAGAAATCAACTAGCTACCAATAGAGAACGAAGATAATAATGACATACCAGAACTTAAGGACACATTTAGAGACATCAGTAAAGCTGAAGAACCTAAAGGAACATACAAAACCACAGAGAAAACACTACCTACCTCTACCAATCTTATAACAACAGCAACTATTATAGGACCAGAACACAAAATTGAGATCTATAACTCAGAAGCCACACAATACATGACACCATTATGTCACAAACTCACAAACTTTTAACCCATTCAACCTTGAGGAATTCTTGCAGCAGACAAGAAACATTTTGAAGCAATAGAGAAAGAAGACATGTTTGTTCAAGTGCCTAATAGAGATAAGAGCAAGAAGATGTATGTGAAGAATGTATTATATGTATCAAACCTTGATGTCACTCTTCTATCAGTTGCATGCATCACCCAAGCAAGATATATACTTCACTTCAAACAGTAGGACTACCAAATTCTCAATCCCAAGAACTGTTAAATAGGGACAATTCCAATCACAAATGGACCATATGGCATTCGAGTTAAAATACCACTACAAGCAAATATAGCAACAAAAGACCTACTCACTGTAACACTAAATGGGCTACATAGACTAATGGATTATATATCAACAGATGCAGCAACAAAACTAGTCAAGGATTATCTAGTAGATGAAATAGAACTTAACAAATCCCAGGACACCCCTAAAGAGATGTACAAATCATGCTTGCATAGCAGAATGACTTGAAAACCTATCTTCAAAGCATTAGAAATGAAAGCAAGTAGAAAAATAGGAGATGAGATACACACTGATATGTGGGGACCAGCCCCAATAGAAACCCCACAGCACAAGAAATACTATGTCATATTCACTGACAAGGTGACACATTACTTAATAGTATTCCTTATGCACAAAAAGAATGAAACTCTTGAATCATTCCAGGCTCTTGATGCATGATGGGAAAAGAACTATGGAATCAAAATCAAACTCTTGCACTCTGATAACAGTAGAAAATATAAAAGCAAAAAATTTGACAAATATCTTGCAGAACGAGGAATTTAACATTGCTTCACAGTTCACGACACCCCTGAGCACAATGGAATAGCAGAACAACTAAACAAAATACTATTAGAAAAAGTATGAGCCATGTTACATGCTACCAACTTACCAGAATTTCTATGGGGTGAAGCCTTGAAGCATGTTATCTAGTTAAAGAACTAAATATCTATCTGAGTATTAGGAAGGAAAACACCATTTGAGGTATTTAATAGAAGCAAACCTAATCTACAGAACTTACACAAATGGGGATACAAGGTCATGGCACACAACAGCAATAGCAACAAACTGGGAGCACGAGCACAAGAGAGACGTTGGATAGGACTTGATCAGGAGAGCATTCAAGGACATTGAATATATTATAAGGACATCAAAATCATTCAGATTGAGCAAAGCATCAAATTTACAGAGCATAAACAAAGTGGAGAAATCTACAAAGTACTGAATGAGAGGAAGAAACAAGTTAGAAGTAAAGAAATACCAGAAAATATTTAGCACACACCTGACACAAAAATCAACCCAGATAATATCCCAGAAACAGAATCTCCACTAACAATACCACCCCAAACACCTCCTCAATCCCCAATACTCCCAAATATCCCATTAGCACCTTCTAAACCAAAACTACCAAAACCCAATGCCCCAAAAGATATATTTAGCTTGATCAGTATTTTATCGAAGGATCTCAAATGCTGAAAGAGTGCAAAAGGGAATTGCACACTGGGACAAACAAAATAATGATGTGCTAGCTTCCAATTGCATGCTAAAGGTCCAAGGAGAGATTATCAAAGTTGAAGGTTTATAAATAATTAGAGAAATAAGAATTATATGCAGCTCCAGTAAAATATATATCAGTGGTTATGAAAGGATTGTAAGATCTCTCTAGATTGTTGTTACATAGCCTTCCTAAGGTGTCAACCTTTACACACCATGACAAAAGCTCCTTTGGAAAATACAGTTAGTTAATCACTCATATGTCATAACTTGGCAAAACGACTAAGTCAATATTTATATTTCTTTTCTTTTTCTTTTCTTTTCTTTTAGATTATTACTAAGGTGGAGCATGGGAAATATCACATGATAGTCACAGCATGTGAAGTCAGCTGATAAGCATGAGGACTACAGGAGACAAGGTATATAGCCACAATAGTAATTGTATATATAGTATAGTAAAATCTAATGGGGACTCTATCGAGTTCTCCTTGTCAAATGCTGATAAAGGAGCAGTTAGCTTAATTCCAGCTTTGGAGTTGGCTAGTCTGACATTAGAACTCAATTCTATACTGCGAGCACCATTTGTCTTGGACCTTGCTTATCTTACTCTCATCTTATCAATCCTCGGTTGCTAATCACCACGATCAGTAACCACCTCCATACATAGCCAGGCCCTTGGCTTAAGGGGACTGCAGGTGGAGATACAGTACCAAACCTAGATATTGTGCTCAAGACCTGATCTTGTAATTGGGCGGTATCTAGTAGTCTACTTGTATTGCTTCATAGTATAAACCTTGTGCTGCGCTCCATTGTGAGTGGTATATGCAGAGGAGTGACGGTTACTTCTAGAAGGCTGTCTAGATTAGAGATCCCATCTGTTGGGTAATAGTCTAACCATACTATTAGGACAGTAGTTAGTAAGGCAGTAGGCATCTAGCTGGGTGAAAATCTTGCACCCCAGCAAACATAGTTTAGATAGCAAGAATCACCACTAAATCCATAACCTATTCCAGAGACATATCACCATGTTTTTGGAACAATATAACTCCATCATAAGCAACTTGCTCAAAGAAAAACGCTCTCTCGCCAAACTGAGAGAAGAACTTGAAAAGAGAAGAAAAAAGTTGTGTTTCAGTTGCAAAGGGTTTGGGCACCTGGCCCAAAATTGCAAGAAGCAGAAAGAGACAGAGAAAGGGGTAACAATGCCCCAAAATAAGTTTAAAGTATTAAAGAGTAGAGTAATGCAATGTAAGGTAGAAGAGCAAGTAGTTAGAAGGCAGGAGCTAGTAAGGATAGAATATTTTAAGTGCGGGGAGGAGGGGCACATGTACAGGTGGTGTCTGTCATAGAAGAAGATCAAAAGAATGGCATGCCCTATAAAAGGAAAAGGAGACAAGAGAGAGCCAGTGCGCCTCGAAAGAGGAAAAGCATAGGAAAGAAAGCTAAGGAGAGTGGAAAAGGAAGAAGCAGTGCGCCCTACAAAGGGAAAGGTACAGCAAGAGAAGTGGAAAAGAAGTTCATGGGAAACGTTGAGAAAGAGGGCTGAGTGGTACTGTGGACCAACAGTGCCACAAGATACAGAATTGTGGGAGTTGGAATGGCACAGTCAAGGGGCCATCATCACGTATTTGAAGTGCCCAAGATGTAGCAAAGAGAGATGCTATGTGAAAGACAATCAGGGACAAGGAGTAGTTTCCTATTGAAAAAGAGAGAAGATGAGTTGGTGTAGATGCAAAGGAGAAAAGAAGTAGAGCGGCGTGTGAGCAAGAGACTCGAGAAGCGCAGTAAGGAAGAAAGTGGCATGGCCCAGAGAAGCAAAGGCACAGCAAAGTGACGCACGGTCAAGAGAACTAGAAAGCGTAGCAAGAGAGGGGGGTAGTCAAAGGGAGGTCAGAAGAACCTTTGGAATGTTAAGAGAAATGTGGTTAAACATAGGAGTAGAAAAGATAGACACGTATGAAGGTGTGATGATTAAAGCACTCTTGGACAGTAGCATAATGGGGATGTTCATGGATAAACAGATGGCAGCTAGGCATGGGTTCAAGCTGCAGAAGTTAAAGAGACCAATAGCCGTTAGGAATATAGATGGCACAAGTAATAGCGGAAGGGCCATTACACACCAAGTAGAGTGCAATGTGTACTACAAAGGCCACATAGAAAGGATGATAATCGATGTGTGCAATATAGGGAAGACAGAAGTAATTCTGGGGATGCCATGGTTGGCAGCACATAATCTGGAAATAAATTGGAAGACAGGAGAAGTCAAAATGACGAGATATCCGCCCCTGTGTGGCAGGAGAAGTCAAAAGAAAGAGAAAGTCAAAAGAATAGCTACAGAGGAAGAAGAGAAAATTGTCCGTTGGGCAATAGACGATAAGGAAGACTGGGAAAAAGAGAAAGAAATGGAGAAAAACCATAGGAAAATTGAAGAGATAGTCCTAAAGAAATTCTTGAAGTGGAGAAAAGTGTTTGGAAAGGTAGAGTCAGAAAGGATGCCGACAAGAAAAGTTTGGGATCATGCTATAGATCTCAAAGAGACATTTAAACCACAAAAAGAAAAGATTTATTCTCTATCCAAAAATGAGAGAGAAGAAGTCTAGAATTTTGTGGAAGATCAGTTGAGAAAGGGGTATATCAGACCATCAAAATCCCCTCAAACATCACCAGTGTTCTTTGTAGGCAAGAAGGATGGTAGTAAGAGGATAGTAATGGACTATCGCAACTTGAATGATCAAACAATAAAGAACAACTATCCACTCCCATTAATTACAGAATTAATCAACAATATAGGGAGTAAGAAAGTGTTCACGAAAATGGATCTCAGGTAGGGGTTCAACAACGTCAGGATAAAAGAGGGGGATAAGTGGAAAGGAGCGTTCACAATGCACATTGAATCCTTTGAACTAACCATTATGTTTTTTGGGATGACAAATTCGCCAGTAACCTTTCAAGCAATGATAAATGAAATCCTGAGGGACCTGATAAACAAAGAAAAAGTAGCAGCATTTGTGGATAATATGCTAGTAGGAACAGAAACAGAGGAGGGACATAATGAAATTGTGGAGGAAATATTGAGGAGGTTAAAAGAGAATGACTTGTACATCAAGCCAAAAAAATGTGTGTAGAAGGTGAGAAAGATAGGATTCCTAGGGGTCATCATAGGACCTAATGGGATAGAAATGGAAGCAGAAAAAGTGGATGGAGTACTTAGTTGGCCACAACCAAAAAATGTGAAAGACGTTGAAAGGGTGCAAAAGAGAATTGCACACTGGGACAAACAAAACCATGCTGTGCCAGCTCCCAATTGCATGCTAAAGGTCCGAGGGGAGATAATCAAAGATGAAGGTTTGTAAATAATTAGAAAATAGGAATTATACGCAGCTCCAATATAATATATGTTGGTGGTTGTAAAAGGATTGTAAAATCTCTCTAGATTGTTGTCGCATAGCCTCCCTAAGGTATCAACCTTTACACACTATGACAAAAGCTCCTCTGGAAAATACAGTCAGTTGATCACTCATAGACCCTCCACACTCAGTTGTTCCCTTGTCTGCACCCCCAACACCGAACCTTACAGGTGTGATGCAATCCAAGTGTATACCTAGCCAAGCTTTCCCAGCCTACTATCCTCTCTGAAGCCTACCCGAGTTGCATTTGTATTTTCTCCCTAGATCGAGTTCTGGGTATACTCTGTGTTCTTTTCAAGATACCCCACTAGTCTCAGTCTTCTTACTCTCAATAGATTTGCATTTACAATTCCAGAGGCAGTGTAGATGGAGGTAGGAGTCAAGAGGTTCCTCTCCTATCTAACTGCACACCGGATACTATATTAAAATGATTACAAAGCCCTGAAACTCAAGGAATAAAATATAAAAAGGAAACTATTACTACTTTTGATGTTTTTTCAACCTCTTCTCGTGCTAAGTCCATCCCAATCCCCAGTGATGACGCGTCCTTATGGTGATGCGTCCTCTTCATCAAATCCTTCCTATCAAAGATGACACGTCTTCATCGTTGCTTCTCTCTAGAATATTCTTCCTGATCTCCCATTACTCCCTTTGGTGTTGCTTTGTAAAAAGGACCTCCTTGGTTACCTATTAAGTAGTCAATAAACCCTACTCAATGTCTAGTATCTCCAAGTCACGTCCTAGGGCTCATTTATCTAAATATAATTGATCTGATGCCATCAATGCTTAATTGCAACCAGAGTCTATTTATCTAAGTCCGTCATTCAAACACTACTAGTTCTAGAGTCCCCATCTACCATATCTTTAAGTCAGTTCTATTCTATGATGGATCTAGAGCATAGTCCTTTTATGACTTTCTTCCTAAACCTGATACTAGCTCATCCTGCTTGTCTCCTGAGGTCTCAACATGAGCTCTAGTTTGGTTATCACTTGCTCAATGTCCTTATCATATGGTATTATGTTCTGAGGGTATAGAAAGGGCTCTAGAGTGAACTCTAATTAAGAATTCATTGGTATAAAGTGTATCAAATGTTATTTGCCGCGGAAAATTCAATTGCAGTGTAACAATGTCAGAAAGTTTTTGGGCCTTGCAAATTATTACAGGAGGTTCATTAAAGACTTCGCTCAAGTAGCAAGACCAATGAACGTACTTACGTGAAAGAATGAGAAGTACAGATGGGAGGAGACACAGCAAAAGGCATTCAACAAGTTGAAATGGGTCTTTACAACAAAACCAGTATTAGCAGTGCCTGATTTAGACAAAGAATTTTGGGTGGAGGCTGACACCTCGAATTATGCTACTGGAGGAGTACTATCAATGAAGTGCTCAGATGAAAAATGGAGACTAGTCGCTTTCATTTCAAAATCTCTAAGTGATACAGAACAGAACTATAAGATTCACGATAAAGAGATATTAGCAGTAGTCAGATGTCTAGAGGCATGGAGACATTTTCTAGAAGGAGCAGTAGAGAAATTCAAGATTTGAACAGATCACAAAAACCTCAAGTACTTTATGAAGGCACAAAAGTTAAATAGAAGACAAGCAAGATAGGCCTTATACCTATCTAGATTTAATTTTATGCTAAAACATGTTCTAGGTAGTAAAATGGGGAAAGCAGACAGTTTGAGCAGAAGGCCAGATTGGGAGATTAGAGTGGAAAAAGACAATGAGGACAAGACGTTGGTAAAACTGGAGTGGTTAGAAGTGAGAAAGACAGAAGCAGCAGAAATCATAGTAGATGGGATAGATCTACTAGAGGAAGTTAGAAAGTCAAAGGTGAAGGATAATAAAGTAGTGAAGGTGGTAGAAGAAATAAAGCAAGCAAGAGTAAAGATGCTGAGAGATGAAGAGTGGAGAGAGGTAGATGGCATCATGTATAAAGAGGAAAAAGTTTATGTGCCAAAAGATAAGAAATTAAGGGCAGAGATAATTAGACTACATCATGATATGCCAATAGGAGGGTATGGAGAACAGTGGAAAATAGTAGAACTGGTGACCAGGAACTTTTGGTGGCCAGGAGTAACCAAGGAGGTAAAGAGATATATAGAAGGATATGATACTTGCCAGTGAAACAAAAACTGCACAGAACAGCCAGCAGGAAAATTGATGCCAAACTCAATCCTGGAAAGACCTTGGATGTATATATCGGCAGACTTTATCACCAAGTTGCCTCTAGTGCAGGAATATGACAATATTCTAGTAGTAGTAGATTGACTAACTAAAATGGTCCACTTCATACCAACTACAGAAAAAACGTCAGCAAAAGAATTAGCAAGGTTGTTTAGAAACAATGTATGGAAGTTACATGGTCTACCTGAGAGCATTATATCAGATAGAGGACCACAATTTGCAGCAGGATTAATAAGGGAGTTGAATGAGATATTGGGGATTAAGAGTAAATTGTTGATGGTGTTCCACCCTCAAACAAATGGACAAACAGAAAGGGTTAACCAAGAGCTAGAACAATACTTAAGAATGTTCATTGATTACAGGCAAAAGCAGTGGCCAGAGTGATTAGGAACAGCAGAGTTTGCATATAACAATAAAGCGCACTTAAGTACCAGAACATTGCCTTTTAAGGCAAATTATGAACAAGATTCCAGAATGGAGTTTGAGATGAGAAAGAAAGGGAAATATGCAGGAGCAGAAAAGTTTATTGAGAAAATGAAAGAAATACAGGAGAAAGTGAAGGCAGCGCTAGGAAAGACGTAAGCAGATATAAAGAAATATGCTGACAAGAAGAGATCAAACGTAGAGGAGTATAAAGTAGAGGACTTAGTCATGCTCAGCACTAAGAACCTGAAATATCAGATGATCGGGAGGAGGATGGAGAAGTTGACGGAGAGATTCATAAACCCTTATAAGATTAAGAAAATCATATTATTGAACACGGTTGAATTGAAACTACCTAGCACAATCAAAATACATCCAGTAGTCAATGTTAGTAGAATATATAGATATGTAGGGCAAGTAGAGGGGCAGAAAAAGGAGCAACCAGCTCCAGTAATAATCGAGGGGGAAGAAGAATGGGAGGTAGAGAGAATCTTAAACAAGCAACAAGTAAGAGAAAAAGATAAATACTTAGTACACTAGAAGATATTCATGGTAGAGTCAGATACTTGGGAAGGAAAAGAGAATTTGGGAAATGCAAAAGAGGCAATTGAAGAATTTGAGAAGAAATACTAGTGAGATATGGAAGACGTAGCAAGACAAGAATGCAAGAAAGAAACATTTAGAAGGGGAGAATTTCCAGGGAGATTCACAGCAAAAAAATTATTTGGGTGGTCAGATAACTGGTATGACCAAGAATATTGGGGAAGGTTGGAGAAAAATTGGAGAAGATGGAAGAATAAACAACCAAGAAGGATGATGGAGATAATTAAAGAAAAAGAAGAAATTGAGCAAGGAGACTCAGGATTAAGGGAGTGGACAAAAGATGATGATGACAAAATGGGCAACATGGTCAACCCAGAGTACAAGTTGTAAGGAAAATCCTCGGGATGAGGAAACTTAAGAGGAGGATAGTGTCATGACTTGGCAAAACAGCTAAGTCAATATTTATATTTCTTTTCTTTTTCTTTTCTTTCTTTTAGATTATTACTAAGATGGAGCATGGAAAATATCATGTGATGGTCACAGCATGTGAAGTCAGCTAACAGGCATAAGAACTGTAGGAGACAAGGTGTATAGCCACAATAGTAATTGTATATATAATGTAGTAAAATCTAACAGAGACTCTATTGAGTTCTCCTTATCAAACGCTGATACAGGAGCAGTTGGCTTAATTCCGGCTTTGGAGTTAGCTAGTTTGACATCATGGACCCTCCACACTCAGTTACCTCCTTGTCTATACTCCCAACACTGAATCTTACAGGTATGATACAATCCAAGTGTGTACCTAGCCAAGCTTTCCCAGCCTGTTGTCCTCTCCAAAGCCTGTCTGAGTTGTATTTGTATCTTCTCCTTAGATCAAGTTCTGGGTATATTCTGTGTTCTTCTTAAGACATTCCACTAGTCACAGTCTTCTTACTCTCAATAGATCCACATTTACAATTCCAGAGGCAGTGTAAATAGAGGCGGGAGTTAAGAGATTCTTCCCCAATCCAACTGTACTCTGGATACTATATTAAAATATTATAAAGCCCTGAACTCAAGAAATAAAATATAAAAGGGAAACTATTACTACTTTTAGGATTCTATCACCTTCTTTCTATCCTAAGGCCTTCCAAAATCCCACTGATGACGTGGCTCCCTTCTTTCTTTGTGATAATGTGTTCTCTCACTAAGTCCTTTCTATCAAAGATGACATGTCTTCATTGCTGCTTCCTTCTAGAATATTCTTCTATCTTCTCCTATTATGCTCTTGATGCTGCTTTGTAATTCAGACTTTATTGATTACCTGTTAAGCAGTTAGCAAGTCTCAATAAATGTCTAGTATCTCCAAGTTACGTTCTAGAGGTCATTTATCTAAATATAACTGATCTGATGCTATCAATGCTTATTTACAAGCACAAAATCTATTAGTCTAAGTTCTTCATCTGAGTAGTACTGGTTCTAGAGTCCAAGTTTACTATCTTTCTAAGTTGATTCATCTAATAGTAGATCTAGAGCATAGTCTCTCAGTAACTCTCTTAGTAACCCAATGCCAGTTCATCTTAATTGCTTCTCGAGGTCTCAACATAAGCTCTAGGTCAGTTATTACTTGCTCAATGTACTTATCATATAGTGTTATGTTCTGAGAATATAGAAAGAATTCTAAAGTGAATTCCAATTAAGAATCTATTGTTATAAAGCTTATCAAATGTTATCTTCTGCAGAAAATTCACTTATGGTGTAACAATATGTTGATTAGCTAACCTTGCTACTAAAGTCACCAACAATGAAAACATAGAATTTGCTCTTACTGAAATGGAAAACATGCCAGATGCACTAATAGTTGAAGAAGTAATAAAGCAGCTAGACTGGTCACTATTCAAGATAGCAATGGACACAAAAATAGAAGCAATAAAAAGAACAGGCACATTTGGAAATAGTGCTTGTTATGAACATTGAGTGGGACTACAATTATTATCAGCCATGGTCTGATAATGAGTAGTTAGTAAACAAGATATTGGCAATGTTAGACAAGAACATTACTATGCAGTAAATACATTGAATGTCTAAGGACTCTAAGAGACAATGAACTCATAGAATGGATAGGACTCTTCGGAGAAATCTCAGACTATTTCCTTTTCTATCTTTGAACTTGTGCTAAATAGGACAACATTAGACTAACCTATTATTAGATATTGACTCAACTTGTCACCTTTATTGCTTTTGTCACTGGACTGTCACTCAACTAGTCACCCATAGTTATAATTAGTATTACTACATTATAACATAGTCACAATACCTAGTTAGGATAAATATAGACCAGAAAGAGAAGGGAACAGTAAGTTTTCTCTTTTTGTATTCCCTCTGTAAAATCTTACTTTAAGGAATCGGTACTCTTACTTGTCTTAGGATAACTACAAGGGTGCTACTCAAAGTCTCGTTGACATCTCTCCTCTAATATAACTTTACTGAAAACCTTAACCAGATCCTCTAATGAGGAGCGTAAAGATATCAAGTATTAGATATAGGCTTTAAGTTGAAACACATATTCAACTAGAGTCTAGAGTCTTAACAGTGCTATCCCATGACCCCCTGATAAAAATATCATAGGATCAAAATGGACACTCAGAATCAAAAGAAAGACCAATGGCAAAATTGACAAATATAAAGCCTGACTCGTCACACATGAATTTACCTAAGTACAAGGGGTAGACTATTTTGAAACATTCTCTTCTATTACTAAACTATCATCACTTTGAACTATCTTATCCATTGTAACATATCTTGATTGGGATATCAAAGTATTTGACTACTTAGCTATATTTTTAAATAGAGAATTCAGTCCAGAAGAAGAAATTTATATGGAATAGATACCATATTATACAAATGGCAACCCCAAAGACGTTATTTAATTACAATGCACAATATATAGACTCAAATAGTCAAGTCGCAAATAGTACAAGAAGCTGACTAAGGAACTCAGAAAACTTGACATCTACCCACTCTACTCAGACCATGCAGTCTATTGTCTCATTAAAAACAAAGATATATTACTCATGGCTATCCATGTTGATGACAGTACTATCACTGGAAGTTCCTCTGTCTTAATTAATAACATTTAGAAAGAAATAGAACACATCTTTAAGATTACCCTACTTGGATCAATTAGTTGACTACTTAGGATGGAAGTGACTTGCAACAGAGAAAGCTATACTCTCATTCTATTACAAAAGACCTATGTCGGCTCTTTGCTATAAAAGTTCAATATAGAGAAGTGCAAACCAGCCTCTACACCCCTTGATCTGTTTATACAGCTCAGTCAAGATCAATGTCCCATAACTCCTAAAGAAACTGCTGAGATGAAAAAATTCTCCTATCGAGAACTTATTGGGAGACTCATCTGGCTCATAACTGGATTGTGACCAGATCTGGTATTTGCAGTTGGAAACCTATTACAATTTCTCGACAACCCAGGAATGATATATTGGAAGGCAAGAAAACAAGTACTACAGTATCTAAAGAGCTCTCAAGATTATGAACTTACCTACAATAACCCAAACTCAACATCTAGACTCCAGATCTATACCAATGCTGATGAAATGTCACTTGATAATAGGAAAATAGTATCTAGATACACCTTTATTTTAAATGGTGCTGCTATCTCATGGTTATCAAAGCAGCAGGAAATTGTCTCTTTATCAACCACAAAAGCTGAGTACATTGCTCTTACCTATACAGCCAAGAAAGCAATCTGGTTCTGCAATTTCCTCTCCAAACTCATCAGCCCTATCACATTCCCACTCAATATATACAATGACAATCAGTTTACCATCTCCCTCACACATACTAAACTAGATCAGTTCTATGCCAGAACAAAACACATTGATATACACTACCACTTTATCCACAAGAAAACCAAAGATGGCTTGATCAAAATCACCTATTGTTCCACCAAGATAACTACTGATATTTTAACAAAGCCATTATCCTCTTACAAGTTCAAACCTCTCATTCGCACACTAGGACTAATTTCAGCTTGAGAGGAAGTGTAGAATATTCTTGGACCTCAGTAAGTAAGCTAAGTCATGTAGATGAACATAGCTATAAGACTCTCTAGAAAGATCCATTGTTTTCTATTTCTCTTCATAATTCCACCTTTTTATAAGTTTACAGAATGTTCTAGTAGTATTTATCCTAGTATAAAAAGGAACATATCTATCATTAGACAAATTAATACAATATTCCCTTACATCTCTACCCTCAGCTCCAAACCATAATAGCTACAGATTTTACCAGTGTCAGGGGACCTGAAGAAAAAAGAAGTACAATCAATTAATACATACAACAGCAATTCTCATTTGACAGACCTAGTGAGGAGTATACCATTTGGGAGTTTACTACCAAGAGATATGAACACAGTAGGGTCTTTCAATAAGACAATAATGTCTTGTAGTTCCTATCATTAGATCTAAATACAATGCAACTATCTAGAATGGAGCCTAAGAATAATAGAACATATCTCTTTCATCTTATCTACCCCATGAATATCACTGAAACAACAATTTTTCCTTTTGTAGGTTCAAACTCATTTTGACAAGGACCAGCTTTTATGAAACTAGTGTTCTTGAAGAACAAACAAAAGAACAAGGAAGACTGGAACAAAACAAACCAATCAGATTACTCTACCATTGGGTAGGTCAATATCATTACAACTCACAAAAGGAACTAGTGATAACTAAAGCAATAAACCAAATGAGACATAGCATCCAAGGACCTTTTCCTAGTGACAAAAGTCAGACTGAATATAACTCAATGAGAATACAGACTTTCAATAATGGATACTTGAATTGGGCTTTCTGCTGAGCTTTCTGGAGTCAAAGAAAAGCCTTTGAGCTTGATAAAAAGTGAGATATTGTTGGAAAGACTAGATACAAATGCTCTCAGTTGACCAGATAATATAGATTGAGCAATTTGCTGACTAGAGAAATTTCAGCTTGCTTGGACACTAAGGGTACAGTTGAAAGTACAAATTTCATTGATATAGTTGCATTGCTAGGTTAGCTGGCAGCTTCCACAAATATTGCAATTGTATCATTAATGCTCACTGAAGGTTTACCACTTGCAAGAGAGTAAGCAGCCAATAAGCTATCTTATCTCAATACAGTGACATTCATAGTAGTAATCTGTTGGCTGGTCTGCATCAAGCAACTTAAATATACTTTGAATGCCTCTTGTGAGTAGAGTAATAGTGAAGAGAGATCTTTTACCCAGAATAGGCAAATCAACATAGTCATTCACAACACAAATTCCTACAACCTACAAATTTACTCATTTATTCCCATTGGTTAATGATCAACTCAAACAAAGTCTGAAGTTTAGTTTCTATGAGTGCATGAAACAAAGCAAGCTGCTTTTCTATATCTGAAGGCTGAACATTGGCCCCAGCTTTAAAATGAGTTATATAAGCTATAATCAATTGGGATGGCAAAGGAGTGAGATTGTAAGAGAATATCAAACCAAAATTCAAATTCCATGAGTTCAGTAGTACTAATATGTACTTCAAGGAAAGTAAAGGCAATACATATCTTATATGTCTGGGTTGGCAAGCTAGGGATGTGAATACCAAAGACTGGCCAACTATTGGGTACACAGAACTATGCAGTAAACTCAGTATCTGCTATAACATGTCAGTTATTTAGAAATAGTTGTGTAATATAGTAAGACATCAGGGAATGTCTAAGCATTCAGGCTATGGTGATATTTGGAGAAGATTGATAGAGTGACAAAGTATATTTTAGAAAATTCATCTACCTTTTATTATTCTTCCTTTGTCTCATTATGTTCCAGAATGAAAGACATATATAGGAATACCTGAAACATGTCTATTCTTAGGTAAATAATTGTACACCCATATTGTACATAAATTGTCTATCATATAAGCCCTAAAACCAGTCGTTTCTACCTGGTCTTAGTCTTAGTTCAGCACTTCTTAAGTTACAAAGACATACCTATGTATTCTACCTATTAGGTTATGGTACTCATTGGTAAAATGTCTTCAATGCTGAATTTTCCAAAATTAAATGAAAGCAATTACCATACATGGTCAGATAACATGATGTCTGCCCTCCAAGCACAACTCCTCTAGCTCATTGTCGATGACCAGCGACCTACCCCTCCTACTCCCTCCACTAATCCTCCTATTGACACTACTTCTGGAAAACCTGTCCCTAGCTCCAACGATTATAAGAAATGGGTCCGTTTACGAACTGAGCATATGCAATGGCTGGAATATAACCTAGTTACTATGGAATTAATGCGAGGAGCTATTGAATATGGACAGCGTGAGCATGTCCAATCTGCCACTTCTTCTAAAGAAATGTGGGACTGCCTTCATCAGTTTCATGTCACTCAATGACAGGACACTAATGTGCACTATTATTTTCAAGAGCTTTACCTTAGAAAATGGAATGAATACACCTCTATGTCTAACCATATTGGGTCATTTTTAAATCTGAAACATCGCATTACTGAAGCTGGTCACAAATTGGAAGATATACTCGTCGTCCATGCTATACTCTATTCTCTCTCTTGCTCTAATATCTGGGACATTGTTAAACGAAATCTGCTTGACAAGAGAAAAGGCCTTACTCTGGATGTCCTCACTACAGAACTCATATCTATCTACGACTACTCTGAACATAATCATCTTGCTGATAAAAAGGATAAAAAAGCTAAATCTGACCAAATAGCCCTCTTCACCAAGCTTTCGTCATCTTTAAATGACTCTAGAAAAAGGGGAAAGAAAACAAAGCACCTTGACAAAGGGAAGAAACCTCGAACTCGACCTGCAGGTACTAAATGTCATGTCTGCAGCCAAGAGAGGCATTGGGCTCCTGAGTATACTTCCAGAGTCAACAGAGACTCATCTCAGCCTGGAGTATCTGCTAATCTTGCAATTGAACAGCTACAGTCCCTAGGAGTACGTAAAGTCAGCAAAATGCTCATGGCATCTACCGACACTATTTCGAGCGCTGATATCCTCCTAGATTGTGGCGCTATGTCACACATGTTTACTAGCAGAGAGTGCTTTATCACTTATGTGGAATCCTCTAATGAATTTGTCACCATTGGTGGCTATAAAAAAGTTCCTGTAGCTGGTTGAGGTTCGGTTCTCTTCTCTACAAAGCTCTCTAGTAGTCAGTTGAGTATTATCCTTTGAGACATCCTTCATATTCCTTATCTAGGTACCAATCTTGTTAGCCTTGGTGCCTTCCACTGTACAGGGGCATCTGTCCAAAGTTTCAATAAAGGACTTACAATCTTTAAGGATAGTAAGGAACTCTTCAGGGCCTCCTTAACAGGCTTGACTGGAACCTTGTATCATATCCAGTGTGCTTCCCCAGTCACTGGCACTGCTTATCTGGCTGGTGGCCTTCTCAGTATGTACTTGTGGCACTAACATATGGGGCACTTGAGTTTCCAAGCTATAGATTCTATGTAATGTCAAAACCTAGTCAAAGGCCTTGAAATTAGCATACCTTGCGAGTTTAACCACATCTGTAGTAGTTGCGCAAATGGCAAATCACATTGTTTTCTCTTCCCCAACTCCAGCAGCACCCATTATACAAAGATGGAGCTTATCGTTATGAACATTACTAGTTCAATGTCGGTTCTAACCTAGGATGGCTTTCTCTATGCTCTAGTGATAGTTGAAGTCAGTTGTAAATATCCAGTAGGAAGACTCCTATGTACCAAGAAAGATATTGGTGTTACCATTCACAATGTCCTAGCTATGCTTGAAAGACAGTCTGGGTTGAAAGTACACTGTCTATGCTTTGACAATGGATCAGAATTTGTCAATGACACAATGAACATCTTCTGCCGCCGCAATGGCATCATTTATGAGACCACAATTCCCTATAGCCCAGAACAAAATAGAATCGCTAAACAAGCCATTGCCATATTTTTTGAAATGGTTTGATCAATGCTCTATACTGCAAATGTCAGCTTGCAATACTGGGGCAAAGCTTTTTCTTACGTGGTTCACATTAGAAGCCTGTTTGCTACAACTGGTTTGGATGGTGTTGTCCCCTATGAGACATGGATAGGCCATAAGCCTGATGTATCTCATTTATGAGTTTTTGGCTCACTAGGATAGGCACATGTACCAAGGCAAGTATGCAGAGACAAACTGGAATCTCAGGCAGTCAAAGTTCAGATGCTCGGTTGGTGGGTAGATGAAGCAAAAGGTTATCGCCTTGAAGACCTTGAGAATGGCAAATTAATAGCCTCTTGAGATGTTAGATTCTTTGAAGATGACTCACCAAGCGATTTAGTATCCATCGAAGTCCAAGACACTCTTGCCAACAACAAAGATGTCAATACTTTAGTTAACAATGCCATTCAGAAGAATATTACTCCACTTTCCATCCAAAAAGACGACACTCTCCTCAAGGAATCCCCTTCCCCACTTGCTGTCCTACCATTCAATAATGCAGAAATTAACTCCCCCACAAAATTCAGTGAACCTGATAAAGTTCCAAACTTACCTTCCCTCCCAGCTTCATGCCATTCTAGACGCAAACAAAAGACTCCAAGCCATTTTGTACTCATGGCTATTGATGATGTTACCACACTAGGCAATGTCAACTTCACTTTTATTGCAATTGCTGAAGAACCAAAAACTTACCAGGAGGCTATCCATTTCTCATACTCGAAGCAGTGGGAGCAGATCAACTCCAAACATTAGGTGTCTTCAAGGTGGTTGATGGCTTACCTAAGGGACAAAAGGCTATGGGCAGCCGTATTGTCTTCTGTCAGAAATGAGATGGGCATGGAAACTTAATCAAATTCAAGGTACGTATAGTAGCTAAAGGCTTCTCACAGATACCTAGAGAAGATTTCACAGATACTTTTTCATTGGTTGCCAAGTTTTCCACCCTTTGGATTTTCCTTGCTTATGTGGCTTACTTAGACTAGGACCTTCACCATGTCAATGTTGTCACTACTTATCTCCATGGTCCTCTGGACAAAGAAATATACATGACTATACCTGAGAGTGTTAAAAACTCAGGATCCGGTCACTACTAGAAACTCAAAAAGACTCTCTATGGACTCAAACAGGCTGGGAGACAGTAGAAGAAGCATTTACATGAAGTTTTGATTAAATTTGGATTTATTTGCACATTTGCTGATGACTGCCTTTATATCAAGCATCACGAAGGGAACATCACCTTATTAATCCTAGTCTATATTGATGACATAGCTATTGCAGGACCTGATGGGTGTCATATAATCTCCTTCAAGTCATTCCTGGATAAAGATTTTGAAATTACTGACTTAGGCAAACTCAAGCATATGCTTGGAGTTTTAGTCACCAGGGATCGTCCAAGACATTTTATTTATCTCAACCAATCAGCCTACATTCAGCACACTATTGCTTGCTTTGGACTAAAAAACTCGACTCCAGTATCTACACCCCTTGCTGTAAAACACGATCTCATCCTATCCCAGTTACTTACTACTAAAGCTGAGAAACGTGCCTTTAAAGATTATACAGGTGACATCCATTACTTGTCATTAGTAGGCTCACTACTTTTCGCAACACAAACAAGACCAGATATCCAATTTGCAGTTGGACTCGTTGTATAGTTCAGCAACAATCCCAGAATAGCTCACCTGGAGGCAGCAAAACGCATCTTACGCTATCTCAAGTCTACTGTTGACTACAACCTTATATTAGGAAAACGAGAGGAAGAAAAATTTGACTTAGTGGGATGGTCAGATTCTAATTGGGCTCAAGATCATAATGATCATAGATCGACCAGTGGTTTTGTTTTTGATGTTGCAAGAAGCTCTATTTCCTGGTCCTCCAAGAAGCAGGCTACTGTGGCAACCTCCTCTGTAGAAACCAAGTATGTCGCTTCAGCCAACGCTACTAAAAAAGCCATTTGGCTTCATACTCTGCTCACTGAACTAGATTTTTCTCCTACTATGGCAACCATGATTTATGCTGACAATCAAGGCTGTATTGCCTTAGCTAATAACCCAGTATCTCATTCTTGTGCCAAACACATCAATATTTGTTACCACTTCATTCGAGAACGCATTGAACACTGAGAAATCAAACTCAACTACATCTCTACCAAGGACATGTTGGCTGACATTTTCACCAAAGCTCTCCCTCGTGAGACCTTCAAAAAATTCAGAAACCTCTTAGGAGTACTGCCATTAGATTAATGCCTCAATGAGTAGGAGTGACAAAGTATGTTTTAGAAAATTCATCTATTTTTTGTTATTCCTTCTTTGTCTCATTATGTTCCAGAATGAGAGACATATACAGGAATACCTGAAACATGTCTATTCTTAGATAAATAATTGTACACCTATATTGTACATAAAGTGTCTATCATGTAAGCCCTAAGACTAGTCGTTTCTATCTGGTCTTAGTCTTAGTCTAGCACTTCTTGAGTTGCAAAGACATACCTGTGCATTCTACCTGTTATAGAGGCAGTATGTATACAAGCAAAAATTTGGCAAGTCATGTACCTTGAAAGAATTCATTGATACTTTCTGATGATGTTCAGAATTTCAACTAACAATGTCAGGGATGTCAAGGTATACTTAATGGTTAGTCTGAGTTTTCATGACTTATAATTTAATTCAAAATGCTCATAAAATATCTGGATTTTCAGAAGATAGTCTTAAAGCTATCAGGAAAGTTTGGAAGTGTAATCAAGGCTTGATGAAGAGATAAAAAATAAAATAGACTTTTATCTCCACTCTTTTCATCCTTCCTTTTTAAAAGCAATATGCATTATCAAGTAGATATACCAATGTACTTGCAAGGTAGCATAGCTGAGTTGGTTTAAGATACTGGATTTAAGTTCTTCTTAATTCCCAGTAAATGCAAGTTCACATGAGTTCAAACCTTGCTACTACTATTGTCTTTAAAGATTAATAATATTCTAGACTAACTTTATTTTATTTTTTATCTGAGTAGCTTATCTTTTTTTAAAAAAAAAATTCAATGATTTATTATATAGAGCTTGTCTGAGTAGCATATCTCTAGGCTCTGGAGTTTTCTGATTTTTTTATTATATAAACTGAAGAAAATTACCAGATGTGCTAACATATAAATAAAAGAATAGTACTATGAGAATAACTTTGATAACAGGTCTAGATGACCTTAAATAGGCAAAACTCAGAACAGGAGCTAGGAATTAGTAGTCTAGAACCCAGATTTTGCTTAGAGTACAGATATTACTATATAGTTTGTCAATGCAGATAAGAGCTTGATTGAGTATGATAAGGCCCATGAGTAGTTTACTAACTATTCTACTAGTAAGCTTGTTATAGTGTGTAAAGGTAGACACCTTAGGAACACTATGTAAGGAGGATCTAGATCAAACCCACTATCATTTTGTTTATTTTTACATTATAGATAAGCTGTGCTTCTACATTTTAATTTCTTTCTAATACTCCCACTTTCTCCTTTTCTCCACAAACTCTTTAGCATGCAATTGGGAACTGTCACTACCCATTTGTACTTGCTTGTTACAGTAAAAATCCCTTTTGTCCCTTTCACTGGATAGCCATTTAGGCAAAATAAATAGTATTTTATTCATTATAACTATTAGAATCAGCTTAAGAGATGAGTTTAACCTCTAGAAATAACTACTAGATGCCTTATCATGGACTCATATATACTGCTTGAGTAGTAGAGTAGTGGCTGTGACCACTGCTACAAATACCTTATAAGAACTGCACAGATAGTTTCATATTAGATTTATACTAGGACTTTCTCTAGGAATTGTTCTTGAAAGTAGAAAGAACCTTAGGAGACTTATTTTTAGCCAAATAATATCAAGTATTGACAGGCCATTGCTTATTTATAATTCTAGGTTACCATCAGATTAGAGCCATCATTGCTGATGGCTAATTATAGTAAGAACAAGAAAGACAAGTTGTTATGAAGGTTATATCATAAATGCAATAAAAGAAAGATAGAACTTGAAGGAGCAAGAAGATATAGAAGAGATAGTAGGAAGGCTAGGGAAATTAAGAAGAAAGGTTTGAGAAAAATAATATGCTTGAGAACAAAACAACTCAAGATTGCTGCCTCTCTTTACAGCCTCTCAAAAGGCTCAAGAGCCACTCATTGTGTAGAGTAGGATTCTAGGAGTAGGATTAAAGGAGCAGGAAGTGGTCATTTAGTATTCAGAGGAGATGTCATTTTATTATTCTAGCTTTGCTATCTTTGGAAATTTGGAAGTTTTCTTTGTCTCATTTTTGTTGTTATATCACTGCTTTGTAATCCTAATAAAATACTCTAGGGAACAGAGGAGAAATTGACAAATCACACCCCTATCATCTCTCTTTGTTGCTCTAGAGCTTAACAGCTATTTAAGTGATTGAGTCTCTTATTTTCTTAAACTACCAAAAACCTTCCCTTAGATGGGAATTCAAGGCTCAATGGACTTGGGTATTCACTTATGCTAGGAGTTAACAGCTCACTACATGTTTTTGGAGTAGGCTTCCAGTTGTATAGTTAGCTGAAGTAGAGCTTACATGAAGGTACAGGAGTTCTAGGTAGTTCTGCTATATCAATGGCAAGCCAGACTACTAGACTAGGTAAGGGTAGTAGTATCATGGTATAAGACAAACATTTGTCTTAGAGATCCTATTATAGTAAGATTGACCTCAAGTAGATTTATTAAAAATACTATTCTAATTTCTCTTGGTTATTTTGAGTTTCTCCTCCTTTATTTCCTTCTATACAAGCCCTCTTTCCTATTTGATAACCTTCCCAGTACCTACTTGTTTAGTACACAATTGTGGAACATTTTAGAGATTTTATTTCTTTTACTTGAATCCACTATTATTTGTGATCAATTCTCTTTGACCCCCATCATCATCTAGTATAAGACTATTGATGTTTGAATGGACTAACTATCAAAAATAAATATACTCTTCTACTCATCCAAGAGTTGATTGACAAGGTCAAAGGAGCACAGTACTTTATGAAACTTGATATCAAATGGGGCTACAATAATGTAAGGATCAAAGAGGGTGATGAGTGGAAAGCAGTATTCAGAACCAATAGAGAACTCTTTGAACCATTGGTGATGTACTTTGGCTTGTGCAACTCTCCAGTAACCTTTCAACTGATGATGGATACCTTATTCTGAGATCTTGTCAACTAAGGAAAGGTGATTATCTATATGGATGATATCCTAATCTTCTTGAAGACCTTGGAAGAACACTCTGGAGTTATAAAGAAAGTTCTTAGAATCTTAAGTAACAACAAATTATTAATCCAAACAAAAAAATGTCATTTCCACCAAATAAAGATTGACTATCTAGGGGTGATTATCTCAAAGAATAGTGTTGAAGTTGACCCTATCAAGATCAAGAGAGTTGCTGAATAGCTAGAACCTAAAGAAAAGTGAGAAGTATGACAATTTCTAGGCTTTTGCAACTTCTACAAATGCTTTATTTGGAGATTTGCCAAGGTTACTAAACCTCTAACAAAGCTAATAGGAAAAATAGAATGGAAATGGGAAACAGAAAAGAGAGGTGCCTTTGAAAAGCTAATAAATTAATAACATTTACTTTATTCTCACAATATCTGATGCCAACCACAAGCTGTATATGGAAGTTAATACTTCAGGATATGCTATAGGAGGAGTCTTGTCTCAACAACAACTTGATAAATTATAGAGACCTATCTCATTTATTTTCCAATTACTAAGCAAAACAGAGAAAAACTATGGGATCTATGATTGTGAGTTGCTGGCAGTAATGACAAGGCTAAAATAATGGTGCCCATACCTCATGGGAACAAAGCAAGTTGAGATCTAAATAGCCATAAAAACCTAGAATACTTCAGACAACTTTAAACTAGTAACAGGCTTGATGGCTATCTAAGCTCTAGGACTATGACTTCAAATTAATCCATAAGCCAAGAAGTACAATGAAGAAGGTTGATACACTATCTTGCCATTCCAATCATAATTCTAGAAGAGATGACAAATAAGGAAAAAATAACATTAATCTAGAAATATTTTGATCAATTCATCTAGCAGATAGAAAAGTAATATGAAAGGAAATAGAAAAAGCAGAAGAGTTTGTTAAAAAGGAGATAAGAGTAGCAATAGAGAGTAGAAAGGAGGGATAGAAAAAAAAAGGTAAAAGTGATAACCTAAAAGAAAAGAGTCTATGTTCCAAACTTAATGATACTTTGAGAAGAGATTCTTTGGTTACACTATGATCAAGAACTTGCTAGATATCCTGGATATACCAAAACTCATGAACTCATTACACAAAATTATTAGTGACTAAGGATAATAGAGGATATTAAGAGATATATTGCTAGTTATGAAAGTTATCAAACTAACAAACTAGACTAACAAAAGAAAAGAAATTACCTTTATTCCAATGAAGTTCTAATTCAGCCATGAGACATTATCAGTATTGATCTGGTAGAACTGTTACCAATCTTGTCTGGCTACAATGGAGTTATAGTAGTAGTCGATTGTTTCTCTAAAATAGCAAGATATATTCCAATTAATATAGAAATTTTATTAAGAGGTATTGCCCAAAAACTATGAGAGAAGGTATTTAAGAATATAGGACTACCTCAAAAGATTATCAGTGATTAAGGACCTTAGTTTGTTTCCAACTTTATGAAAGAGTTATACTTATAGCCAGAGATTAAATGAAATCCCTCTATTGTCTATCACTCATAGACTGATAGCTAAACTAAGTGAGTAAATCAAGAGTTAGAACAATATCTTTGCCTTTATATTAGTTACAGGCAAGATGACTAGATAGAATAGTTGCTACTTGCTAAGTTTGCATATAATAACTAAAGCCACTCAAGTATAGGACGATCTCTTTTCTTTGTCAACCTAAGGAGGTACCCAAATACAGGCAATGAGATCAAGGAAGTAGAAAAGAAGGTCTTGACAGTAGATGAATTTCTAGAGGGAATGAGAGAGATAAAACAAGAAGTAAAAAAGGCTTTGAAGAAAACCAATAAGATAATAAAAAGAAAATTTGATAAAAAAAAAAGAAGTAAGCAAAAATATAGAGCAGAGAAACTAGTATGGGTTGATGGGTCCAATCTAAGTGACAGTTGTCCATCAAAGAAATTATCATTCAAAAGGGCTAGACCATTTCCAATTGTGAGGAAAGTAAATGAGTTGTTATATAAACTACAAATTCCCAAGACATGGAAAAACCTTCATCCAGTTATTAATGAATTGTGATTGAAACCATATGTTAGACCCACCTTTGACCAATAGTAAGAATAGTCTAATACAAACTTGAAGTCTATGGGGGACTCAGAACAGTTGCAAGAGGTTAAAGAAATACTAGACTTCTAATAGAGAGAAAACCAGTTATAGTATCTCATTAAGTGGAGAGAATAGCCATTGGAAAAGATGACCTGGGAATGTTATTCAGATGTTTGTGAAGAGACTAATAAGGCTTGCTATAACTTTTATCATAAATATTCCATTATACTATGCATGCTCACAATCAGTATTTCAGGGAATGTATACACCAATATTGCAAGGACACAATTCTAGGAGAGAGGTAATGTAACAAATATTAGCTATAGGTAACTTACAAGTCATGTGATTCTCATTGTATGGTAATAACATAGCTTAGTAGATTCTTAGCTTCAAGCTAGTATATATATATCTATCAATTCTCTAACACAGGATTGATAGTTTTGTAACAACATGTCTTATTAAATATAGCAAACACTTGGCCATTCTAGATCCTCTAATGTTCCTAATTCTTTTCACCTTCAAATATGGTCAAAAGAAGTCATAAAAAGAACTACTCTTCTTTTAATGGTGACACAAAGTATATTCTCCCAATCATCTTGGCCATTATCTTGGAATGCTATAACTTGGCTTTAGCATTCCAGGTATAGTACTGAGGGAACTGCCAGTAGATAAGGCCCAAACTTTTTAAATTTTGGGGAAAAAAAACAATCGACACAATAATAGAGGAAATTTGTTGCAAATGCACAATGTTCTTCATTACTAGGTAAACTATTTATATACAAAGAATAATAAAACATAAAATAATAAAAAATAGCCTAAAACTCATTTAGTATAGCATTCAATATTCTAACAAAACTATTATTATGTATAGAGTTGTACTTAAACCAAGTAATAAGTTGAGTTTTTTTCACATCTTACCTAGCTAGTACTTCATTAACAGTCTAGTGTACATGGAAGTTAACATAGTGTTCATTGGGAAAATAGATAGGAAGACATTGAACTGCTGGTGACTCTCTATGCATGTTGAATTCAAAGATCTTTTAGCAAGCTTCTGTTGGACCAATAAATCAACTATCTAAATGAGCCTTGATTTCATTCTGTATTCCACTACTAATTTCCATAGTTGCTCTATCAGGACCCTTATAGATGTACTTGCTCAGATACTTGACAGTTTCCAATCCAGCAGAGATCTCAATATTGAGATAACAATCAAAGAGAAAGAGAAGTTAAGGATAGTAAGGGACCACATATTGATTGTGAACTTGGTCCCATTGTGTTCAAAAACCAAGCTACTGTTAGGCTTAGTATAGAGTGGATAACTCTTCTTAGCCCAATCTGTTCTCTCTCTAAAGTTCTTGGGAAAGCATTTACTACATTGTCTATTGATCATATACTTAGCTTGGGGATTGTCAGTATCACATAGACTATATAGCATGTATTTGGTGACTTGTGTATAGAGAAGTGGCTGTAGTTGAGAATCAGGTAATTGAGCTAAGATTATGGAGTTTATATGATAAGAGTCTCAAATGTGATGTTGAAGATGAAAAAAGATAAGCAAGTAAATACAAGGAAGACCTCTCTTTTGAAACTTGATGGAGTAGTACCAAAGAAACCACTGTTAATGAGCTTAAGGAGTACTTTCTTTTTCTACTCAAAGACCCATGATACAATGTCAGGATAATCAGTAGCTGTTTGTCCAGGAAAGAGACTATGAAGGATTTTTGGCCACTTGGGATTAGCAGTCATAGTAAGAAAGAGATCTGGTTTGTGAAAGTGTCTGCAAATGACCATAGCATCTTAGCATCCTATAGTCCCTGGTAGAGCTCAGATCTAAGAGTATGTTGATGTGTCCAAGCCTAGTCAAGTTTTCTTTGCTCACAATTTACCCATACATCAACAATAAACTGCTAGAATAGCTTTCTACCATAGAAGAGAGATGGCTGAGAACTATCTTTGATAGCATATATCAGACATCACCTGTGAGCAAGCTCATTCCTCTCTATCTCTTTGCCTTGCATTCTTCTCTTATTCTCTCAGTTGAGTACCACAGATTGGAATTCTTGTATGCTACCCATTTTTTCCCTTTAGAAATAACAGAACATAATAAAGAGTAGTATATAAAGGACTATTCTGGTTGATCCATTCAAGTTGTTCTCCTTTTGTCTATAATACTACATTTCTATTGTCTATTGTATGATGCACCCCTTTCTCAGGAATAATGACTGTAATATTTTTAGCAGTAGACAGATTGTGAGTTCTTTGATTTTGCTATAAATTGATATGCAATCTAATTTTGACCTCTTACTGTTCATTTGCTGGTTTTTTCTTGATGAGCTCATATACATGATGGTATTGACTGATATAAGGATGACTGTCTAGGAGTATTGTCTAAATATTGTCTATTACCACAAGATCTAGGTTATTATTGTTGGCTCTTCTGACATTAAGCTGTTCTGCTATGTCAAGAATATAGATTTGCACATATATTGGAGTTTGATCACTATGAGAAAGAAGAGCACCAGTGAGATGATGAAGCTCTCCCTGAATTTTGAAACAATAGGGACCAAATTGCCTAGTGACTGAATTGTTAATTTTGACTCCTACTGAAGTCATAGCAAAAGCTACATTATACTATTGTATGTTGTTGTGAAATTCTCTTGAGGAATAATCATCTCTAGTCAAGTAGTTTTGTAAGATTCCAGTAAGAGGTTGAAGAGAGGATAATTGTATTTGTTCTTGCAAATAGCACATGCCAAACTTTGGATGATTAACTCTTGAGGAAGAAAGCTTTTCATAGTCAAAATGAAAAGCATGACAGTGAGAACAAATAACAGATAACATGCCTAAGTTGTTATACTATATATCAGCCTCTAGAAATGGTTGTCCAGTTAGTGGATCCTCATTTCTCCATTATTTAATTGATTTCCACCTGTCTTTGTCTTTCTTTTTTTACTCTTCTCTGCTTCTGAGTTGTTCTTAGTAATTGCTCAGCAAGTTGATATCTGCACAAATCAAGTATATTATCCTCAAGGTTTTGTAGAACATATGCAGAGATCAAGTGGAATTTAGTTCTTCTTTCTTCTCTTTCTCTATTTAAAACAAGAGCAATAGATTATTGATCTCTTTGTGCTCACTCCTCAGCTCTTCTAGCTTGGCATTCTTCTTTAAGAGGATCCATTTCTCACAATTGTCTTATTGTTTACTTATAGCTACTCTAAGAATAAAGATATACTATTACTCCTAAGAAGGAGACCTCTACTCTAGACCCCTCTCTTAGTGAGCAGTTGTCAATCCTGTATGTATAAGGATCATAATGGACCCCTAGCACCAGGTTTATAATAGAAAAGTTTATAGGTATACTACTATAGCACCACTCAAGGAAATAGGCCTTTTGGAAGAGGAGACCTGAGCTTAGTTATGTACTTCAAGCTCTACACCACAGTTGTAGAGTGCTGTCCCCTTTATACCTAGGGCTTGGCTTCCAGTTAAGGTATAGAGAGAGTAGAAAAGTATAGGAGAGCAAAGAGGAGAGCAGAGAAGGGTAAAGAATAGTGATTATGATTTGAGAGAGTAAACTTGATGATGAGCTGACATTGTTTGTACATATTATATTCCTCTCACACATCCATTTAGGTTAAATTATGAAAAGAGGAGAATTGTGATAATTGAATATTTCATTAAAAATGTTTAAATAAGGAGAGAAAAGAAAAGGTCAATGAATAATTTTCTCCAAAATTTCCTGAATTTCTTTGAATTTCTTTGAATTTAATGGAATTTTTGAAGAGTGTATATAAAGAAAGCTGCTATTATCCCATATTTGGCCTTGCATACATAGTAAACAAGGTTTTTATCTGGGCCTCTAGCCTATTTAAAACTCTACTAATTCTATGTTATTAAGTTTGTATTGAAGTCAGTCCACTATGCTCTCTTGTTGTGAAATGATATTCTTGTTATATGTCAAGGATGAATGGACGGATTGTGAAGGAACGGGGTAGTAATAGAGTTATACTCTGGAATGATATACTATGTTATCTCGGAGAATAGATATTACTTAACAGGGATCGTAATACTAGAAAGAAGACTCTGGCAGACTGTCAAGGACATTGGAATGGAGAATGACTTGTAAAACGACCTTGGCTTCAACTTATGTGTTGCATCCCAGTCTCTGGTCGTGAGATAGTCGCATATTTCGGAGTAGTGAAAGTCGTCAAGACAGAGGTCCTAACTGTTTAAGTTAAGGAGTCGGAGAGGATGAGATACGATTAGGACTAATTGACGTTAATTTACAGACTGAGGAAATACACTGTAACTACTCAGTACTTATAGGAAGTGTAGAATAGGAGGAGAGTAGTCTACAACGCTATCCTACTATTATTAATTTTAGGGGAATTATTAGGAGAAAGAATTACATAATTATCATATTTCTGGAATATGATAGTATCCCCCCCTTAAGGCTGAGCCCTCAAAGCCCTGGTGGATAAGCAATATAATTATCACCTGATATGAAGGTTAAAACCCAGCCTTGTGAATTAATCTCTCTTGATCTTCAACCACAATGTCGTCCCAATCCATCATTAATTCTGCTTTGATATTGGATTCCAACAATGAAAGATATGAATGGGAACTTGAGAAAAGAAGGCGGGAGACAGAGGCAAAACTCCGGGAGGAAAAAGAGCGACAACAGGCGGAGCGAAAAACAAGAAAAGAAACAAGGGCGGCAGAGAAAAAGAGACAGGATGAGGAATTGAGAAAGCAAGCCGAGGAAGAGAGACGACAAAAAGAGGAGACGGAGAGACAGATGAAAGCAGAGGAGGAACAGCAGAGACAGAAAGAGGCGGACGACGCCTTCCGTCAGGAAGCAGATTGACAGGCAGCAGTTGTACAAGTGTGGAGAAAAAATTGGTTAAAGAAGATGAATCTGGAACTATTGGTGTCTCCTCCTACCAATGAGGAGATGAATCTGATCGATCTCCCCTCTCTGACCAAAAGACAACGAGTCTATTATCTTCCTAAGGAGACTTTGGAACAACGTCGATCGAGGGAAGAAATGGTGAAGGAGTTAGGAATTGAACCAATGGGTGGAGAGAATCCCTGCGAGAGGTGTGCCAACTTTGGTATTTTGTGCTTGCCACAAGACCTTCCATAAGTGTTATATTTTTTTGAAGTAGGATCGTTGGTTAATTTAACTCTTAGGAATGCCATGTCATGTGCTCCCTGTGCCAGGGCAAAGGCAGCTTGTAAACCTTTTGATGCAGACAGAGCACGGAGGAAGGCAAAAGATAAGACGGCAAGGAGAGCATAGGCGAGGAAGACGAAGCAATGGATGGACATGGAGTGGAAAGAACAGGTGTTGGAGAAGTTGGGGAAGGTAGACGAATTGGTCGTCCAAGTCCGAAGAGCTGTAACTATGCTGGAGAAGTTGGCTGGTATTAAGAGTCATGACTCCGATAAGGAGTTGATTTTGTGGCCGGAGTCAGAGAGAGAGGAGACAGAAGTACAAGAAAACAAGGAGAAAGGGAAGCAGAGGGAGGAAATTATAGACAGAACGGAGGAAGATGAAAATGGAATGGAGGGTATGGAGGAAGGTAACAGTAGTTTTTCTCTGGTTGCGTTCTCTGTTGGCACTAGATTCTTGTAATTCTCTTTTTTGATTACTTTTGAATTTTATTTGTTTTTTTCTGTGAGTTGAAAGTGGATGTGAGTAGTGACAATTGATGAAACAAAATACAAGTAATCGATGAACACAAGGAAAACTGCGGGGCAATACAAGTACCCAATCCTTGCAATGGAGATTGCTTTTGAATACAAGTATCAGATTGCAACGGAAACTGCGAAGCGGAATACAAGTAAGCAAGTCAGTGCAAAGGAAACTGTACTCCGGAATGTATACAATTACTCAAGGAATTTTTTTTTTTTTTTTTGGAGAGTAGTGAATGTGAAGAACAGAGTCGAGAAAACGACCAGAGGTAAATTAGGGTCGTAATGGTCCCAGTTTAGATGGATACTTGCTGTGAAAATCATTCAGTAATTCTTTAGCGTGCTCCAGTTCCATTGCTGGTAACCATTCAGAGTCATTGTCGGTATCCTCGTATCCTAGCCATATAACCTTATAGAGCAGTTTGCATGCCTTCTAGCAGTTAATCTTGGAGTTGACTATCTTGGAGATTTCGTATTCTGGTTCTCCGTCGATGATTACCAGTGCTGGCAGAGGTTCGGAGCGCTGCTAGAAGGTATTGGGGGTGGCTGGTTCGAGCATAGAGACGTGGAATACTGGATGGGCAGCTCTCATAGTGTCTGAAAGGCGAAGTATGAAGGATTGTGGACTAGGCTAGGCAATTATCTCATATGATCTGAGGTACTTTTCGGAGAGTTTCTTCAATGGGCAAGTCGTCCGGAAGTACTGTGACCTGACAAATGCTGATTGTCCTACTTGGAAATCCGGTGGTTGTTGTCGGTATGAGTCGGCAGAGGGTTGATATTGTCTTTGGGCTTTGGCAATTTCCTTTTTGAGCATGTCTTGTAATTTGTCAAGATCAAGTACGAAGTCACGGACACAGGATGAGGCTATATCTTGCTCTGGGTACACACTGAGGTTGGGATGATATCCTTTGTTGGTGAAAAAAGGGGAGACACCAGTGGTAGCACTAGGGGCGTTGTTGTAAGCAAATTCCGCCAGAGGTAACAGTTCGGACCAGTTGTCCTGTTGGTAATTGCAATATATGCGGAGGTACTGTTCCAATGTCTGATTAGTCCGTTTCGCTTGACTGTTTGCCTCCGGATGGTATCTGCTGGTAAAGTGAAGTCTCATGTCTAGGGTGGTCCCTAGAGAGCAGAAAAAATGAGAGACAAATTCTGAGCCGTGGTCAGATGTAACATGAGATGGGACTCCGTGCTTTGAAAAGACGTGTATCATGAAAAGATGTGCTAGTTCTGCTGAAGTAATGGTGTTGTGAGTGGGGATGAATATGGCTTGTTTCGATAGATGATCCACTATAACGAGGATGGTGTCGAAGCCTAAAGAGGAAGGGAGTTTCTCTATGAAGTCTATAGAAATTGAATTTCATGGGCGTTCCAGGATAGGAAGTTGTTGGAGGGATCTGTATGGTCTGTGATGCTGTGGTTTTGATCTCATACAGGTAATGCAAGACTTATAGAACTTCTGTACATCGTTGTGGATGTTTGGTCAGGTATAATGTCTCTGTATGAGTTCTAGTGTTTTGTTTTGGCCCAGGTGTCCTGCTAGGACATAGTCGTGATGATACTGAAGAACTCGGAGACGTAAGTTGGCGTTATCCAGAACGTACATTCTGTTGTCGAGTCTGAGGAAACCTGCGCTGTCTTTCAACCATCGTCCTTCCGGATGAAGTAAATGGTTGGAGATAGAAGGATTGGAGGGGAGTGTTGTCAGAATATTGGAGTGAAGTTGGTTTTGATCCAATATTGTGGCTATGCAAAGTGCCGGTGTGATGAGAATGGTTGCTTGGAGAGATACTGCAATTTGTTCATGAGTAAAAACTGGACGGAAGTTATGAGGGTTCACTGAAGCATAGCCATTATCTCTCCCCTTTGGGTAGACGTCCCATTGTCTAGTAAGTGCGTCCAGTTTGGTGCCAAGGCGTCCAGGGTGGAAGCAAATTACAAGGTTGAATTGAGAAAGGTACTCCAACCATCTTGCTTATTGGCACATTAGAATCTTGGTTGTCAAGAAATATTCCAAGTTTTTGTGATCTGTTACAACATCGATTGGTGAAGTAGATCCCTCTAAATAGTGTCACCAGATTTTGAAGACTTCGAATATTGCAAGTAGTTCTTTGTCATGGATATCATAGTTGAGTTCAGGAGCAGAGAATGTCCTGGAGTGGAAGGCTACGGGGTGAATTTCATTATCTTTAGTCATAATAGAGAGAATAGCAGCAAGAGCATAGTCTGATGCATCAGTTTCCACAATGAGTTATGTGTCCGGAATCCAATGCATAAGGATAGGAGCAAAGGCGAAGGCTTGTTTCAGGTTGTTAAATGCTATTCTACAATTGTCGTCAAAGTTCCACGGAGTATTCTTTCTAGTGAGATGAGTGGGTGGAATGACTATGTCTGTAGAAGTTTGTGAAACCCAAGAAAGACTAGATATCCTTTACTTTTTTTGGTTCTGGCCACTCTTGAATGGTTTTCACCTTAGTATCGGACATAGTCAAACCAGATGGAGATAAAACATAGCCTAGGTATTTGACGGAATCTGAATAGAACTCGCATTTTTCTGCTTTCGCATACAATCCCACTTTCCAGAGTCAGTTCAGCACTTCTTTTACGTGACTCTGGTGTTGCATGATGTCGTTGGAATAGATCAGGATGTCGTCCAAGTAAACCACTACACATACATCCAAGAGGTCGGAGAACACGTCGTTCATGAAGCGTTGGAAAGCGACTGGGGTATTAGTCAGTCCAAATGGCATTACTGACCATTTGAAGGCTCTGTAGTGAGTATAGAAGGCGGTTTTCCATTTGTCTCCTTTGGCAATGTGGACCAAATGGTATGCATGTCAAAGGTCGATTTTGGTGTAAATGCAAGCTTTGCGAGGGGAATCTAAGAGGTCGGAGATGAGAGGAAGTGGATATCGATCCTTTTTTGTGATTCTGTTGAGTCCATGGAAATCTACACAGAGCCAGAGGGATCCATCTTTCTTTTTTACAAACAGGACCAGCGCTCCGTGAGGTGACGACGTCGAGCAGATGAATCCATTCGTTAGGTTTTCATCAATGAATTCTTTTAATGTTTCCTGTTTGAATTTGGACAAAGAATAGATGGTTCCTACCGGAGGATAGGAATCTTTTTCCAGATCAATTCGGAGGTTGTAAGGATGGTGGGGAGCGAGTGTTTCTGCTTTGGACTTGCTAAAGACATCTGTATACTCGTGATATTTCTCTGGAATGGAGGAGAGGTCGATTTTTTCAGATATGGTAGTGGACTTGGCCTGTGCTGTGGAACTGAATTGGATAGCAAATATTTTTGAGCCTGATAGCTACAAGGCCCAGAGTAGGGCTGGCGTGCTGATAATTGTGATATAAGGTCACTTGGGGTTAGACGGGGATGTCTTAGATGGGGTGAACTGCAGAGGGTTTTCCGCTGGAGAGAACGGAGGATTTACCAAGGTTTCAACAGGAGGGACAGAAGCCGGACTTTGGAGTAAAGATGGTGGTTGAAAGGATATTGACCCCGAAACCCAGTCAATCAACAGATTGTAGCAGGTGAGCCAAGAGTGACCTAATACCAGAGAACAAAAAGAATCAAGTGAAGTGACATAGAAGTCAAGAGTCATGTATTCACCGAAGGGGAATTTTACAGGCAACGATACTACCTCAGAAATAATATTATTCGAGGTTCCATCAAACAGGCGCAGTTCCACAGGTGGAGTAGAAGTAGTAGGAAGAGAATGCCCACAAGCAAAAACAGAATCCAAGAAACAGTGCGTAGATCTGGAGTTTACTAGCATTCGGATGGGTATAGGCTGGAGATGATCCAGAGCACACACCAGCGGAGAGACAAGAGGTATACAAAGAGAATTTGGATCAGAAAGAGCGAACGTGTTGAGACGCATTGGACTTGTAGTTGCACAGATGAGTTCAATGCAACTCCTAGTTTGTACTGAGTCTTGGGAGCCGTGCTCTAGTTTTCTGAGAGGTTCTCAAAAAGCGGAGTCTCTTGTTCCTCTAGTGTGGTTAAATGTGCCCTGACTGGCTGTTTCCTAGGGCATCCATCTACTTTATGGTCCTTCGATCCATAGTATAGGCAGAGGTTATTATCGATATGGTGTTAAGACTCTAGACCTCACAGTTGAATATGCGTTTCAACTTGAAGCCTATATCTAACACTTGATATCTTCACGCTCCTTGTTAAAGGATCCGGTTAAGGTTTTCAGTGAAGTTATATCG
>Ga0157360_1000142_pt1 | contig 35322 bp, 28 predicted proteins | sample AttlaeALBM1_FD_111483 | JGI IMG/M metagenome (GOLD analysis project Ga0157360, IMG submission 111483) | Fungus gardens microbial communities from leaf cutter ant in Ribeirão Preto, State of São Paulo, Brazil - Atta laevigata ALBM1 | ecosystem: Host-associated > Fungi > Mycelium > Unclassified ...
ACTAGTATAGGATGGCATTTTTCGAACATTGCATGCACATTGTAATCTTCTCTAGATGTAAAACATGAAAATACAGCTCATGGATATCCCCATCTTTTGACTGGAGCTATTAAGAGACACCATCATTTCTCACTTGGAGTTAAAGTACTGCTACCAATACGTGACTGTCATAGCTATCATTATATATTTATCTTAATGACTTGTTAAAAATATTCACTACAATATTGATAACACAGTCCACAACCATACACACAAATGCCAATGCAATGAGGAACCATTTAAAAAAAGAATCAGCATCTGTTAAATGATCCAATTGATATACACAAGATAAAGCAAAAAAAGAACTCACAATGAGGACAATAACTGTGAGCGATAGAGGAAATGACAAATAACGCTTCTTGGTTCTTTGTAAAAAATTTTCTTTTGGGTATGACGAGACAATAAAGCTTTTAGATATTTTATAAAAATATAATCGATACAAGACCAAGGTTATAACAACGCTTAAAATTGAAATAAAACCATCAATCCCCTTGGTTACAGCCCCTGCAAATATGCATGCGCTTACAGTCGTCTTGCGCATGGACACTAATTTTTTTTTTGCTCTGGAGTGACAATATATTCTTTGTTGAACAAACCATCACGATACACAATGTCTCCATTCTTCATGGTTCTGAATGCCGTATCGCTAAAATATTTTTTTTCGTTATTATTGAACATACCACCATCCTAATATTACAATTTAATTATATAAATTCACACACTTCAGTTCCAACGTCGAAAATACCGATCATCGTGTTCCAACATGATCTATTGGGCCTTAGTCGTAGTTTGAACATCCAATGTACCTCAGTTTGGATATTGTATTTATAATAATTCACCAATATGCTTTGTGTACCTGTATCATAGTCGAAAAATCAGGTCTTTAACCACCTTTGTACATATCATCACATAAGAAGTATGAATTCTAAAAATTGTACCTTACATACAGTCCGGTAGAGGTATGGTTATTCGGCTCTTTTGCGTTATCAGTTTCCCGATCGTTGTACCACATGTGGTCAACGGCCAGAATCAACTGATTCTGAAAGAGCATGGCAGCAATACCCAGAATATTACGTTCCACTTTTGCTTTTGAATGCTGATCTGTTTGCAGGTTGTAATCGTAGTACAACTGACCATCACCAAACTCACCAAATAATCCGGGCTGGGTATACGCTGCAAATGCCGCATAGTTATTGGTTTTCGAATGTGGTCCGGTGGCGTGGTCGCCTTGCCCAAAATCAGCGCCAAAGAACCAGTTGCCTGGCGTCCAGTTAATGCCTGTATTCCATGCATTGACGTTGTATTGCCGGTACCCAGCCAAATCACTTCCCTTGATCCGTGCATGATGATAAGTGGCGCCCATGGTCAAGTCGTGGGTGAAATGGTACTGACCACCCACTTCTTCAAACTCCTTTCGTTGACTGCCGTAAGTTAAGGAGCGGGCCGCCACCGGATTGTGATCAAGAGAATAGTCGTTGGTATGGTGGATATCACCCCGCTGCCGACCATACAGGGCTCCCAGCGTGAATTTATCTACATTGACGATATATTTGATCGTGTCTGAAGGGCGCTCGATCATCCCATCAAGATCATTACCAGACCAGGCGGTCTCCGTGTAATCCGCATAAAGCCACGGTTGATCAGTGAATACATCGACAAAATCGTAAAGAAGCGAGTTCTGACGCCCAATACTGAGGGCGCCATAGGTCGGATGACTGATTCCAAGGTAGCGATAACGATTGAAGTGATTATCGCCATGAGACGTCGAGTAAAAAGGATCAAACCCCTCTTCCCAACGACCAAATGCAATCCATCCATTATCAAAGTGGTGATCATACGCAATATTAATTCGACTGCCCGAATTACCATGAGCATCGTGGTTGTTACCGGCAGCATTAAAATCATATTCGTAGGCAAAACGGCCACTGACTGAAAACGTATTATTGGCATCCTTGAATACATTGAAAGCCATGGCCGGGTCAGCCAAACCCACACTCCCCAGGCAAATCAATGTATATAAACCCAATTTTTCAAGTTTAAAGGATGTTTTGAAAGCGGTAGAAAGCGAATCCGAAAGCAGATTGATGGACTTGTATTTTGTTAAGGTGTGAAGCATTACGTAAAACTCTCGAATATAGTCAAGCGGCCCACAAGTATCGATACTGGTCTGGAGCCTTATTTAGTCTCATGGGAATGTATACAGGCAGCCTATCATCAACATCATGTATACAAATGCACAGCATCCAAGAGACTATCTTTCGAATATGACTGACTTAACGCTATTCGATGAAGCTTTTATGATGTCTCGATAAACCGGGACACAATCATTCAGTTTCGTTCAGCAACTGTAAAGAGGCTAATACGGCAAAATGGTCAGAAGGGAAATCGTTCTCCCGATGATCAGGAATTTCATGATTACGACTACCGAATGTTTCGAATCCGGGTTCATCCTGAAGAGGTAAACCCTTTACGACACCGCCCAGATGGTGAGCTGCAGAGATCGCCAGCCCCTTCACATATATAAAGTCGATCCTGTCTCGAGGTTCCCGCGCTAACGGCTCAATGAAGGACCAGGTCAAGCCCGGCGCTTTTTGAACATGCGGATGGCATATACGAAATGCATCCTGAAAGCCCTTATCAATGAAAACCTGTGGCGCCGGCCATTGGGCATAAGGGCGAAACTCACCGGTCCAGTCTTCTCCGCTGGGGACGTTAAAATCACCGGCGACGATCACTGGAACAGACTGAGGCAGCGATTCCTGAATACGCGTCGTTTCAGCCAGAATTTTCTGTGCCTGCTCTGTACGTAATTGCTCGCCTTTTTGGGTAAACACGGCCTCCGGCTGGCGTTCCGGCTCAGCCAGACTATATGGCCCGTAATCCCAGGGAGCCAAGTGTACCGACCATGCGAGCACATCACCCAGGCTCGTTTCAACAAGGGCCGCCGTGGCATAGGGTGCGGTATCGGTTAAAACCCGTCGCACGGGAAAGGCCGTTAGTATAGCGCAATCGTAGCCCTGTTGAGCCACATTCATCCCCAGTGCACGTGCCAGGCGAGCGGCACCAGCACCATGACTTTCCTGAATAAAGACAATATCGACATGTGCCTGAGTGATGACACTGACCTGTTTTTGAAGAGCATCCTCGATCTCGGCGCCCCCTTTCCAGATATTCCAGCTCAACAGGGCCAAGGGCGTTTTATTGGCAGGATATATGTAATCATTGCCTGACGCAGAGGTAGGAGAAACATACGCCGTTTCATCGCTTTCCTGATGGATATCCAATGGGGAAGCAGCGGACGTTGACGATGACTGAGATAACGTTTTCGTGTGGGAGCCGGGAGTTGTCATAATAGAGTTGCCCTTTTGTCAAAAAGAGATAGCTAAAGACTGGAAGGATCGGAACAGCGTACGTGAAACGGTGATACGACTATACATAGTACTCACCCCGATCAGGCGCGGTTAAAGTGACACTTGTGCCAGGCTGGAAATCCGAAAATCAGAGGGAAGTTTCACCTCAGGTTTGGAAGAAACACCTACAACCGACAATCCTGCTGCCACTGCAGCGCGCACGCCTGTTGGGGAATCCTCAAAGGCAACCGCCTGTTCGGGGACAACCGACAAAAGCCGACAGGCCAACAGATAAATTTCAGGTTGAGGCTTACCTTCTTTCACATCCTCCAGGGTGCAGATGGCATTGAAAAAAGAGGTCAACCCATTGGCCTCCAACATCGCCAATACATCTCTCCTCAACCCATTGCTGGCCAACGCAATAGGCACTTTGCCATACAGTTGTTTCAACAACCCCTTGGCACCGGGCATTAACGGTACTCCTCGTGCCAACAAATCCGAGTACCGTTGAGTAATCTCATCTTCGATGACGTTGGCACTTTGATAGCGGTCACCCGTAAACCGATAAAGCAATCGTGCAGTATCCACTACCGTCAGACCGTGGAATTCATCCAATGAAAGTCTCAGTGCAGGCTGCTGGGTATCCATCCATTGCTGAATAAGATCCAGCCAAACCGCTTCAGAATCTACCAGAAGGCCATCACAGTCGAACACCACTGCACTTGCCTCCAGCTTTTCAGGCTCATTCGCCATGGATAAACCAAGGATCTGCTTCTTATCTGACATAGTGCTCTCTGTTCCATGAATTGACATACATCTGGCACATCAACTTTATAGCGTGTTACTTGTTTATGAGTGACTCAATACCGCTTGTTTGCATATCACTACCTCTTGGCTCCTGCTGAAATCCGCAAAGCGGGCTCGGCAATAACGTTTACGTCAACCCGCGTCCCTACAGGCGTCCTTGCAGCCGCTGAGCTGGATGCAGAAGAAACCACTTCTGTTTTATCAATGTCGGACACCGCACGCACGAAGGTACGTTCCCCTGTAAAAATTTGAGAAACGACAGTACTGGCTCCCAGTGGGTTGGGATGAAACTCGATATTCTCAGGCCGAATGAAGAGCGTGTCCAAACCAGAGGCCGGCCCACGAACCTCGAATGCACCATGTTGGAAAGAAGGCTGAACCCCTACTTCCGTTACCCCTCCCACAAACCGTGCAACAAACTCTGTTGCCGGACGATGATAGAGTGTTTGAGGATCCGCCAACTGTTCTATAACACCGCCCTTGAGAACAGCGACACGATCAGCAATAGCCAACGCTTCTTCCTGATCATGCGTTACAAACATGGTGGTAATCCCCAAACTTTGCTGCAAACGACGTATTTCCTCCCGCATTTGAACACGCACAATGGCATCCAGCGCAGAAAGAGGTTCATCCAACAGCAATACCGAAGGCTGAGTGGCCAAGGCTCGGGCCAATGCGACACGTTGTTGTTGTCCACCTGAAAGTTGATGAGGATAACGGTCAGCAAAAGGTCCAAGCCCACAAATATCGAGCAACTCCTTGGCACGTGCTGAACGCTTGTCCCGTGCGACCTTTCGAACCCGCAGGCCATATTCAACGTTGTCCTGAACACTCAGATTGGGGAAAAGACTATAGGCCTGAAATACCATACCGATACCACGCCGGTTGGCGGGTATTTGAGTCACATCTTTCCCATTGATAAGAATACGACCGGTGGTGGCCGTTTCGAAACCAGCCAAAATACGCAACGCCGTTGTTTTGCCACATCCGGAGGGGCCCAGTACGGTGACCAGTTCACCGGCTTTCAGCTCCATATTCAACGTGCGAAGTACTTGAGTAGAACCAAAGCTTTTCGTGACCCCCTCAAAAGCAACATCACATCCCAGTGCTTGGGGTGAGGTGTTGGATAAAAGGGAAGAAGATGCTATCGACGTCATGGATGAATACTCTTCGGCCAATATACCTATTGAGATACGAGTCTCAATAGCTTGAAATAAGTGGGATCTACTGTGATTTTGAAAAACGCCCGGCACATAGAGTGGCCACTAGCAACATAAGCCACGTTACGATGTTCAGCAGGACTGATACTGCTATAGAGGAACGGAAGTCTGTCGCCGAGACGGTATAAAGCCAAACAGAAACCGTTTGATAACTCAGCGTCGCAGCAATGGCAAATTCACTGAGGCTCACTGCAATAGTGAAGAATATTGAGAACAACACCGGGCCGCGAATATTGGGAATGACAATACGCCAAACCGTACCCCACGTGCTTGACCCCAAAGAAGCGGAACCTTCCACCATAGCTTTCAGAGAAATAGTCCGAAGCCCAGAATCAATGGACCGAAAAGTAAAAGGCAGGCAAAGCACGACATAGCTCCCTACCAGTATCAATGGGATATTGGGATTCTGAAACACCTGGCTGATTTGATCTGCAACTGAAAAACGCCCCTGATTTCCCGCCCACCTCAACAACGCAACAATCCCTGCTGCCAGAGCAATCGGGGGGACCACCAAAGGCAATGTGCACATGATTTCAAGGAAAGGCCGCAGCTTGGGTGCCCAGAGGTGAACGGCAACAACGGCCGGTACCAACGTTCCAATCAGCACTATAATGGTCAGGAGTACCACGAGTAGTGTCCGTATCAGCGCAGCAGCCAAGCTATCGTTTGTGAAAAGCACATCATAGGCAGCCAACGAAAAATGGCCGCCGGGGAAAATCGCATAATCAATACTACACACCACTGGGATAACGATGAACAATGCCACAACCGCCAAGGGAATCCACAAGGACACCTGAGCACTCAAACGATAGAAAGCCGACTTTTGTGAGCGCCTTACTGAAGCCATTGGGCACTCCTTTTCTGTAATCGATTGAAGAGGAAAAGTACAATGACGGCGACCAGCACCATGGCAAGTCCCAAAGCCATGGCCGTTGATTGCCCACCGGGACCAATGCCAGAGCTAAGTAATGAGGCAATCGAGAGCGGTACCAGAGGATAGCCGCCAGCACCAATCAGAACGGCTGAAGAGGCATACGTCGCAAATGCTGCCCCGAAAAGAAGCACCCATCCCCCCAATAACGCTGGAAAAGCGATGGGGATACCCACGCGGCACCAGAAGTTGAATGTGCTTCCGCCCAATGCCGTATTGGCTTCGCGCCACTCTTTTCGCAAGCCGGCAAAGGTCGGCAATGTCACCATGACCATCGTGGGAATCAGGAAATACTGGTACATCACGATCAGTCCTTGCCATGAATAAAGGGAAAATCCCAGGTGACCAAGCCCAAGCGTTCCATAAATAACGCCGGTGCTTCCCAACGTTACAATAAATGAGAAGGCTAGTGGCGCACCTCCATCATTGGCAAGAACTGAAGAAAATACTGCTACAACAGCATTCAGTATCCGATTATTAATCCGTGCAATACAAAAAGAACACAGAGTGCCCACCACGGCAGCAATGAATGAACCAATGAACGAGACCAGCAACGAGTTATATACCGCCGATACTTCAGCCTTCAGGCTGGCAAAATTCTGTAAACCAAAATGCGTAGAGCCATCACTTCCCGTCACCGAAAAGGCCACCATGGCCATACCAAAAATCGGTAACAATAAAAAGATGATCAGAATCAGGCACAAGGGCGTCATACCCAGCCAGGCGGGAGAACGGAAAAGGGCCAGCACCGACGTACTACGTCGATGAGCAGATGCGTCAATACTGTGTTTCTCTTGAGAAGAGCGAATATCAGACAACAGTTACTCCCTCATTATTATCAGAGCCCGCTTAATGCTAAATTATCGAGATAATAGAAGATCAGAGAACGATTTCTGCCGCACCTTCCTTCACATTTTCAGCAGTAATCACTGGCTCGGGAGGGTGCAACAGTCAAGCATTACACGTTTACTGAACCGCCTTGGCCCATTGTTGTTTGATCACGGAAGCCGCTTCATTACTTTGCTGTACAGTAGGCTGTGATGCAGAAATATCGCCCTTGCCCGGCAACTTGGCGAGTGCCTGCTGATCAATGGCACCGTTCTTGATCATGGCTTTCAGACGCACAGGCGTTACATAGCCCTTCAGCAGAAGATTCTGCCCTTCGTCGGAGAACAGGAATTCATAGAACAAGCGCGCAACGGCAGGGTGAGGAGCATCTGCATTGATCGAAGCCGCATAGAATGAGGAAACCTTGCCGTCGGCCGGAATAACAATATCGAAACGGTGATGCTCGGTTTGTTCAACATCCTGCTGGATGGGCTTAAGCAGGTAATCCCAATCAACGATGATAGGCGTAGCACCTGTTTCCACCGTTCCCTGATTGGCTTGCACCGGAACAAAATTACCTTCTTTGCTTAATTGATGGAAGAAATCAATACCCGGTTTGATATTATCAAGGCTCCCCCCATTGGCCATTGCAGCTGCGAAAACAGCCATCAATGCTGTTTCAGCTGTGCCGGGATTCCCCGTGAGAGCAACCTTACCCTTGTATTCGGGTTTCAACAGATCTTTCATCGTAGTTGGACATTGAGCAACCTGTGACGTATCGCAGCCAATCGCCATGGTCCCACCGTACTGATTGATCCAGCTATTATCCTGGGCACGATTCTGCTGCGGAATATCATTGATTGTCTGTGGCGTATATTTCGCCAGAAGCCCCTGCTTATCAGCCGCAATGGCAAAGCTAACACCGGTATCAAGATAATCCAGCGAGTTGCGTTGCCCTTTGCGGTTAACAATAGCATTGATCAAATCCTGACTGGCACCTGTGGATTGATCATTATTAATCTTGATGTGATATTTTTCCGAGAAAGCATGAAGCAGGCCACCATAATTTGCCCAGTCATCAAATAATCCCATAGCATTGAACGTGCCTTCTGCCTGAGCATCCTTCACAAGCTGCTGCATACCGCCTCCAGCCTCAGCCGAAGTTGCATTCTGCCAACGTGTGTCGGCCTGCGAACTGGCACCTCCACTACAGGCCGTTAGCATACTGGAGAGTGTGATGAGTCCAATCGCTGCAATAGTCGTTGTTTTATGCTTTATCATGACCTTCAACTCATGAGATATAAAGGAAATATCAAATCACCAAAGCCTTACGTACCAGGCATCTCTTACAGGCATCTCCACTTTCATCAGGCATTTCTGTAAAGAGATATTATCAACAAGGCTATGATCATTTGGCTTATTCGTAGATAACATGCCCTATCCCAAAAGACATATCTTGTAATAACAAAACGTCGATTTCGTGACGGCCACATGACATTTAAATGACACCCGGCATTCTTGTCGGACATATCCAGGAGAACGAGGAAAACACGTTTCGATCCAAGCCAAATACTGTCAACCCATAACATTTTGTATGAGCAAACATGCTAAGTAATAGCACGTTATTATAGAAATATCTAAAAATCAGAGTGAATAGTTCACTTCTCAACTATCAGGACTTCTCAACTATCAGGACTTCGCCATTTCAGCAATACGTTCAATATATTCAGGCCCTATCCCACAACAACCTCCAATGGCGGTTGCTCCAGACTTTATCCACGCTTCTGCAAGAGTGGCATAATGGTCCGGCACCAGATCTTTCCGCAGAGCGGTGACTTCTTCATTTGCACCTCCCTCATCGTGCTCATCCACGAAGGCATTTGCATAAGCGCCCAGTGCTAACGAAATACCATGTTCTTCAATGAAATCATTTGCGAATACCAGCGCACGGGAAATAACTTCAGGCTGACTACAGTTGAATAAAAGTCTTTCAACCCCGGACTCGTCAGCCAATTGGATGGCATCTTCGAGAGATTCACCAGAACGAAGCACAGGTAATGTTGGCACAGAGGTTGCCCGGTGCCTGGCAGGAGAGTCTTCCAATGTAAAAGAGAGCCATACAGGTAGTTTGCTCGTCTGTAGCAATCCGGTGACTTCTCTGGCTTCAGCCAAGGAGCTCGTTGTCTCGGCCAACCAGATATCCACATAAGGCACCATTGCATCCACCAGTACATGGTGAATAGCACGGGCAGCCTCTTCATCAAACAGGTCGGGGCGATATGAGCCCATCGCAGGCGGTAACGAACCAGCCACTTTTACCCTATGGGGCGCACTATCAGCTTCCTCACGAGCTATTTTTGCTGCCAACCGTGCCAAGCGTGCTCCATCTTGCCGAAATCGTTCCTCGCCCAAATGAAAAGGAACCACCGCATAATTATTGGCTGTGATGATCTGGGCACCTGCCTGAATAAAATTACGATGCGCATGGGCGACGGACTCCGGCGACTCATATAGCGCCAAAGCTGACCATTCAGGTTGACGAAAAGGTGCTCCCATCCGTTCCAGTTCACGGCCCATACCGCCATCAAGAATTAGTACAGTGGGCGACACGACATTTTGATCAGCTGGTTGGAACATGGATACCTCATTGCGGCTAACTTTCATAAAGAACTCAAATGAAAAACAAAAAATATGAGTAATACAAGCAAGCAGAATAAGTTGACGATGACTGCTGTTCTATTTACCGTACAGATATATTCATCTTAAGGAACAACGCCCATGGACTACCCTCTTGCTTCCACCGACGACCTTCGCGAAAAAGTATCATATACGCTGCGCCAAACCCGTATTTCCAAAGGTCTCTCACTAAATGGATTAGCAGAGAAGAGCGGTATCGGCAAGGCAACACTTTCAGGTATCGAACGTGGTGAAGGCAATCCTACCATTGAAACACTGTGGAATTTAGCCAAGGCACTCGATGTTCCTTTCGGTGAACTGTTGGGCAAAGACTCGGAAAGTACGGTCACCTCGCTTCAGAAAGGCATCAAAGTCGAGCTGGTTGATAAGCAGGCCGGCAAACAACGTATCGAAACCTATCTGATGGATATCACCAACCATCAACGCCGCCTGGCTGACCCCCACATGGAAGGGGTGAGTGAAAATATACTTGTGCTCAAAGGGCAACTACTAACAGGGCCAATAGAGGCCCCTGCCCTGGTCAATACAGGGCAACACTATACCTTCAAATCTGATACACCCCATATCTACCAAGGCGTCAGTGATCAATGTAGAGCGCTGGTATCGGTGGTCTATCCCTCAAATGACATGCAGTCTCACAATGTGTCTGAGGAGTATTATAGCCCGTGGCCTCATACTGATGATGACTGGGATGGCCTGATTCGCAGAATTGAACGTATCAGCCTCGAAATTACCCATGGCATTACGACGGCCTGTGTTCATTTCGCAGATTGTGAGCTGGAACCTGAGTTTGCCCTGGAAGCACTGAAACAGCGATTGCAGAAAAATCGTGCGACTACCGACCACCTTCCACTTCGTCTGGTTTTCGATAAGTATCCGATGGTGGTCTTTCTGCGTCATGAGGGGTACCACGAGCCACTACAACAACTCGCACATGATACGTTCATTGACGGAAATATCCGCCTGGCGAATCGGGGATTGGAGACCTATCACCCTCTCACGCCCAGTGAGGCCGAGAAACTCCACCAAAGCGCAGGAAGTGCTATCGTCAGTGAAGCTACGCTGGCAGCGGAAGTGTTGACTCGTCATAACCAGCCCACCGTACCCAAGCAGGCAGCCCCCTCTTTCGTGAAAAGTAACGTCAATGCACAGCACAGTGATGAGCATATGTTCGAGGACCGTATCAGTGTGGATGATTACGCTGCCTACGAATTGGTACACCCGGCTTATGCCAAACAGGCTGTAGCTATAGCCGCTGAACTACAGGCTCACCTTAACTCGGCCGCCGCCAGCCTAATTGATGTAGGCACAGGCCCCGGGTTACCGCTTAAAATGATTCTTGAAATGCTGCCATCCTTACGTGTCACTGCGGTAGACCCGAGCCGTGTGGCCTTTGCCCATCTTCAGGTGCTGTTCAAGGATTACGCCAACGTAACACCTTTATGCGAAAGCATCACGGCCATGAAACCCACCCATCACTTTCAGGCGGCCACCTCCATTGGTGCCTCACATCACCTGAATACATTGGATTTTCTGGTCTCTTCCCGTGATCAACTTGAAACCGGCGCTCATTTCTTTATTTCAGATGAGATGATCAAGCCATTCAAATCCATCAAACAACGAACGCTCAATCTGATTTGCCACCACTTACGTTATATCGCGGATATCATGATTGATGTTTCTCTGGAAGGATTGACGGCTGCAGAAGCAACGCTGGTCACGCTGATTCAACAACAGGTCCCCCTCGCATTACATGAAGCCCATTCAGGTAATCAGGTCGCCGCAGAAAGGCGGGTGCGTGAGCTTTATCAAAGCATAAAAGCCCTCGATCTACCCAATCCGGTTTCACATCCTTCCATTTCTTTCTATCGACTCCATGTATTGGAATTGGAGGCGCTAGTGGCAGGCATGGATTATGAGGTTGAACAGAAAACCTATCCCCAACGTTTTCATGAGCTCGCACGCCGCGCTGGCTTCGAGATGATCAAGCACCAACGACTATATGCCACACACGGCGATGATCACTGGGATGCTGGTACACATTTGTTCGTATTGAAAACACTATGAGTACAACTCATCTGACTTCCGATGGGATATTGCGGTCTGGTTTTCTGGCCGCCCTTCCTATTGTACTCGGTTACTTGCCCATTTCATTTGCCTTTGGCGTTGCAGGGGCAGCGCATGACATGAGTTATTCCAGTGTCATCGCCATGTCTGTACTGGTGTTTGCAGGTGCAAGTCAGTTTGTGCTGTTGACGACATTGGCCAGTGGTGGCTCTTGGCTGCTAGTCATTGGGCTCTGTACGCTGATGGACTTTCGCCATATCTTCTACGGCACTATTTTGAAGGACAAAATCCCCTTCAGTACTGGCAAACGCTTTATCGCCGCTTTTTTCATGACGGATGAAGTCTTCGCTACCGCCTTGGTAAAATCAGGATCTATCGAAGAAACACAGCGTGAGAAATGGGTTTTAGTATTGGGATTGGTTGCGTATCTATCCTGGGTAGTCGCGACTTGCCTCGGTATTTATCTGGGAAACGAAATCAGCTCGGCTTTTCCACTGACCATGCAAGTGATGCTTTTCTCCCTACCGGCACTGTTTCTGTTGCTTTCCTATGAATGCCTGAACAGGGATAACGTCTTGTCACTTTTTGTAGCAGCGATCGTCTCGGCAACGTGCCTGTTATTACATTGGCATAACCTGACGCTTGTACTGGGTGGCCTTAGCGGTGCACTCGTTGGATTCCTCCATAACGGCAAAGGGGATGATGACGGACAAATACTCAAACCGACCGATACTGGTCCAGATAATATGAGCTTTTAGTCACATGTTTGATCACTCTGCTCTGCCTGCGGTCGTTCTGATGGGCTCGATAACGTACGCTTTCCGTCTAATGCCCTTTCTAATGAAACGTCCAACGAATGAGCTTTTTGGACCACGCATTAATCGTGCCTTGAATGCATTGGGGCCATCACTCCTTGTTTCCATTGCCATGATGGTCATTATCCCGGATATCACCGATAAATATCATGCCTCCACAGGTGCGCTCGTACTTCTTTGCCTCGCATTGGTTCTGGTCATAGCCGTCCATCGAATTGTCAAAAGCGTAGGACTTTCCATTATTGTCGCCATGGTGATGTATGGAATATTGCTCTACACGGGATGGTTCAAGTTCTAATCGAGACAGTTTCCAACTCTAAATACAACACAGGATTATTGAAGAGGCATATTTATGACTTCACCGTCCAATGCCATTAATGCATCCATGACATCGATGGGGCATTTTCATATGCTTCAACAAGTCAGGCATAAAAAACGAGACTTTGGCAAGTCAGTATTATGAGAATGATGTCTCCCCATTAATATCGACACGTAACCACTTTATGTGTTGATGGAATATATCGATAAACATCGACATGGCATGTGTAAGGGAGCGTTTACGCGGATAACAAAGCCCTAATATACCGGGCTGTAATATTTTATCTTTAAGAGGGATGAAATGAATGCGACCGGCGTCTTGGGAAGACTCGACATCCAACTCTCCCAATATCGAAATACCAATACCGCGTAAAATCATCTCACGAGTTAACTCGATCGTGTTGGATGTCCCCATGCCCTTGATAGTCACTCCAGCCGCTTCTTCCAACATTTTGAACTGATAATGAAGCTGTAATGGCGCGCCCGGTAAAATGACATCGTGATGATATTGCACTAAATCTGCGAACCGCATGCTTTCGCGGTGAGAAAGCTCATGCCCCGTGGGTACGCAAACGCCCAGGCAGACTTCCCGCTGAAGGGTGACGGCGATATCACTGAGTGGAGAGGGATTCAACATAAGACCAAGATCCAAATGCCCTTCAACCAATCCACGTCCCACTTCTTCATTTGATAGAACGCTGACCTCCGTAAAAATACCAGGGAACCGATTTCTCATTTCTTCAAGTACATCCGGCAGTATTTGCCGTGATGTCGCCCCAATCACCCCAATTTTTACCTTGCCTCGGCGGTATCCGCTCAAATCATCGATGTGTCGGCAGATAGAGCTATATTGGCGCTGCCAATCCTGTGCACCTTTCATCAACGCCTCTCCCGCGGGGCTAAGCTGCATGCCATGGGAAGATCGGCTAAACAGAGTCACACCCAATTGCTCTTCGGCATTAAGAATCTGCCGGTCGATCGCTGAAGCCGATACGTTCAGATATTCAGAGGCCTTGCGTATAGAGCCGTGTTTGGCCACTTCAACAAAGTAGATCAACATCCTGGAGAAGGGAGTCATCAAGCGTTCTCTTTTTTGCAACAGTTCGTTATAAAAAATGCGTTTGAAGTTTACACCATACACTACGATGATCTATGAAATAAAAATAATGTTATAACCCGTGCCAGCCCTGACAGAGGCAAATCATGCAACTTCTCGTATCCGGTATTTATATCAACGGTGATGACAACCTGAACATAGAGCTGGTATCCCCCACGGGTGAGCCGCTCCCCGCAAGTAGCCCGGGGGCCCATATCGATATACGAACGCCATCAGGCATGTTGCGCCAGTACTCCATTTGCTTCCCACAGTCAATCAATCAGCGGCAAGGGACGGATCGATATCTAATCTGCATTCGTCAGCAAGTCACCGGTCGGGGCGGCTCAAGGTCACTCCATAGTGAGCTACGTGTACGGGATATTGTCGAAGCCTCGGAGCCGCGTAATCTGTTCCCTCTCCCCGACAATGCAAAAAAGTATCTGCTGTTTTCAGCCGGTATCGGGATTACACCCATCATTGGTATGGCACTTGAACTGGTTAACCGCGGAGCGAACGTTGTCTGGCATCATTTCGAGCAACATGAAGGGCGGGTAGCCTTCCTGCAAGAACTCACCCGTGCGCCACTGAATAATATCGTACATCTTCACTTAAGCAGTGAAGGTGAAAGCTTTCGCTCCTTGCATCTTGATGAGCTGGAAAAACCTGATCCCGACACTGCCATCATGGCCTGCGGTCCCAGCGGTTTTCTCTCTCATCTGGAATCACGTATTGAACACTCGGGGTGGGCAGCGGAACAGCTTCATGTAGAACATTTTCAGGCGGCTTACACCCCCAGTACAGCCGATGAGAACAACACTCCCTTCGAGGTAGAAATAGCCTCCTCAGGACAAACGTTCACCATCGAGCCCAATCAGACCATTGCCGAAGTCCTCAACGACAATGGGGTGAATGTCGAGATTTCCTGTGGTCAGGGAATGTGTGGTACCTGTGTATGCGGCGTATTAAAGGGCCAACCGGACCACCGCGATATTATTCTTAGCCCAATGGAACGTGAAGCCAATGATGTCATGACGCTTTGTTGCTCACGCGCCAAAACCCCTCTTTTGGTACTGGATCTATGAACAAGATGCTAACAGGCCTCAGACTGCCCCGCTGGCTATTGGGAAATACCTGGCCCACTCGGTCAGGAGAGCCCCTGCTTGCCCGTCTTGAAACAAGGGAGGGCCGCTTCACGTCCCTGGTACCAGATACGGGGGATGTCATCGGAGATCACCACTTTGGTGGAGCATTGGCATTACCCCCGACAGTAGAGGCTCATTGCCATCTTGATAAGGCATTTTCACGACCCCGACTGGGTCAACTTTCCCCCGGGCTGCTGAGTGCCATTGATGCAACGACCAAGGACCGACAAAATTGGACAGCAGAGGATTTGCATCAACGTGCGGAAAGGGCACTGGAGCATGCCTGGCATTCAGGCGTTAGGCATTTACGTACCCATATCGACTGGTGGGAAGACACTGCGCCAGTCGCGTGGAATGTAATCGCCGAGCTGGCACAGGCATGGCAATCACGCCTGCACATCGAAAGAGTCGCATTGGTACCACTGCCATTATATGAAGACAAAACGGCAACACAGCGCATAGTCCAGCAAATTGCGCAAAGCCAGAATGCGCTATTGGGTGGTTTTGTGCATAGCTCCAATTTTGAAGCATCAACCCTCAAACATTTGATTAAAAGTGCTTGTGAACAGAGCATACCTCTGGATCTTCATGTCGATGAAGAACTGAATCCCGAAGCACAGGGTGTTGCATTGCTGGCAGAGCTCATGCAGCAGCACTCAGATGCGCCACCTCTTTGTATCGGGCACGCATGTGCTTTGGCAGCCATGCCTCGAAGTAGAGCATTGGGTATTCTGGACTCGCTGGAGAAAAGCAATATCAGTCTTGTCACATTACCCACTTCCAACCTTCTGTTACAGGATGCAGAAACGGGCAAAACGCCCTTCCACCGCGGGCTAACCCTCTATAAGGAAGCACGGGCACGGGACATCCCCGTCATGATCGCCAGTGACAATGTTCAGGATGCTTTTTATCCCTATGGTCAGCAGGATCCGTTGGAAGCTTTCCAATTGGCAGTCCCCACCCTCCAGCTGGAAAATCCGTTTGATGAAGACTCGAAATCTCTCTGCCATACGCCATGGTTGAAAGATGCTCGGGATAATGCATCCGCACTCATTGGATCTGAAGCTCGTTTGCTAGTGTTTGAAACAACAGAGGCAACCTCCTGGCCATCCGCACCAAAACGGAGCGTTTTTGAGTTTTCTGATTAAAGCTGCCTTCTCCATATCACCACTTTGGTTCATTCGTTTATCAGATTGAACCATGGCGATACACGAAGTCATGTAACGTGCCCCCTGTCACTAACCTATTCATAAAAACGGCGCGTTTATACAAATTTCATAGCGAACATAGACAACACAATTTTGACGTACGATTTTAGATACTGAGTCATACGTACACGTTTTTTGACAACATCTGAGGAGAAATGGGATGAGCAACATGGCTGCGCCCCTGGCCAAATATGCGTCTTTTCGTCGAGCCGGAGATTTCATTTTTCTTTCCGGTATTATTGCCGTTGACCCTGCACAGAAAAAAATCGTCCGCGGGTTCGATGACATTCCTGACGAGGTGGCAAATGCTATAGGCCGTACAGGTGAGTTTTCGTGTGATTATCGTCAGGAAGCCATATTGGCACAAAGCTGGTACGTCCTCGAATCCATCCGTAAAACCATCGAATCTGCCGGCGGCAGCATGAACGACGTTTTCAAGCTGGTTCAGTACTTCAAGAATCTGGATCATTTCCCACAGTTCAGCCATGTGCGCAAAATGTTCTTTCCAGACCAGCCGCCTGCCTCAACAGTCGTAGAAGTGAGCGGCATGCTACCCAGTCCGGATATCGTCATTGAAGTAGAAGCCACTGCCTGGCTGCCCGAAAATCGCTCATAGTCTGCGACAGGAGATACCCTCATGTTGAATGGATACATCCCCGAGCATCGTTTCCTGCCCTACCTGAGCTGGACTCAGATCGCCAACCTTCCCGACAAAAAGAATACGGTGATCGTTCTACCCGTTGGGGCTATCGAACAACATGGTCCCCATTTACCTGTCGCAGTGGATAGTGAAACGGCTTTCGCCATGGTAGGCAAGGCGCTTGAGCGGCTTGATATAAACATTCCCGCGTATGGCATTCCGCCATTGAGTTATGGAAAGTCGGATGAACATTTGCACTTCCCCGGCACAATCACGCTGACGGGACCACTTTTCATGAAGACCATTATTGAAATCGGCGAATCACTTTACCGGAGTGGTTTCCGAAAATTGCTGGTCATCAATGGGCATGGAGGTCAGGTTGCACCTCTGGATATGGCCGGTCGGGAACTGCGCCTGCGGCATGGTGACTTTATCTTCATTCACAAAGGCACATTGAACGTTCCCCACAATACTGAATTTGTGGATGAGTGGGAAAACACCACAGGCATGCATGCAGGGCACAAGGAAACTGCGCTGATGCAAGCGTTACTACCGCAACATGTTGATATGTCGAAAGCCGTTAACAATACTGTACCACGTCTGGATATACCGACATTGAGTAGTGACAAGCCCCCCATGGCCTGGTGCTCCCGTGATTATGGCCCTACCGGTGTGATTGGCAATGCCACAGTGGCAACGGCCGAGGAAGGTGAAAGGCTGGTAGATGATCTGGCCTCTTCCTGGGCGAAAGCCATTGCAGAAATGCATCATCTGCAATGGCCCGAGCGAACAGAACATACGTGGGGAAAAGGGCATTTTGAAGGTGACATCATGACACCTGACAGCCTTGACTAGTTTAGTGTGTATAACCAGCTTAATCTGGACTGAAATTTGCATGCTTTTGTAAGGGGTTCTCGAACTGTCATCCTGTACAGCACGGGTTGCCTCTTTTTAAAGAGCATGCTTTGTCATAGCGCTTGCTGAATATGATGGTCAGAGACTACGGGCAGTGAATACTGCATCACTTAAACAATAAATCAGCGCAAATAAAGGTTTTCCACCATGAATAAGACACTGAACACTGCTCGGGGTATCGTCAAAGCACTGGCCGCAGGCTCTATGATTGTCGGTGTAGCAGGGTGTAGCGGACATGACGACGCGCAGTCAGATACACAGGCCAACAAGTTCACAATACTGACCAACTGGTATGCCCAGGCTGAGCATGGCGGATTTTACCAGGCTCAGGCGGAAGGGCTTTATAAAAAAGCAGGCCTTAACGTCAATATCCGCATGGGGGGACCTCAGATTAACCCCTCACAGCTGCTGGCTGCGGGTAAAGCGCAATGCGCCATCACGAATGACGATATTTCGACCATGTCGGCTATTCAGCAAGGTGTCCCTATTACCATCGTTGCTACATCATTCCAGCGTGTACCGTTAGCGCTGATTGCTCATAGTGATGTAACCGATTTCAATCAATTGAAAACACGTACGATCCTTCTGGCGGAAGATGCTAGGCAAGCCATCTGGCCCTGGTTGCAGAAGGATAAAGGGTTTAATAAAACCCAAACACGCCCCTATACCTTTAACGTGCAGCCCTTCATGGCCAGTGATCAGGTCGCTCAGCAAGGGTACGTCACCTCGGAGCCTTACGCCATCCAACAGGCAGGCGGTAAATTCAAGGTCTTCCCACTGGGACAGGAGGGCTATCCCTCTTACGGCAACGTCATCTCCTGCCGCAATGAGGTAATCAAACAGCACCCTCAGCAGGTAGAAGCCTTCATTCACGCCTCAATGCAGGGGATGAAGGATTATTTGGCCAATCCTGCACAGGGCAATGCGCTTATCCAGAAAGCCAACCCCAACATGTCATCCGGTCAGTTGGCATACGGTATCAGCCAGCTCAAGGAAACAGGACTGGTCGAAGGCGGGGATGCAGCCACTCAGGGTATCGGTGTGATTACGCCGCAGCGCCTACAGGCATCCTGGAATCTGGCTAAAGAAGTTGGACTGGTAAAAGCAAACACAGATGTCTCGCTTAACCAGGTTTACACCACCAAATTCATCGATCAACACCCGGTACTGCCATGAGTAATGTTGTCAATCATACCACGCAGCAGGTTGCACCACCTGCCATAGAGGTACTCTCGGCAGAGAAAATATACCCCAATGGCACCCAGGCACTGCGCCCCGTCAATCTGACGATTGAGCAGGGAGAATTTGTCAGCCTGTTGGGCCCATCCGGTTGTGGTAAAAGTACCCTGCTGAAAATGATGGCAGGGCTATTGGAGCCTTCCGACGGCCGCTTATTACGATGGCGCGAGCCAATCTCGCGAAAAAACCAGAATGGCAAAAATCTGGCCTTTGTTTTTCAGGAAGCCACCCTGATGCCCTGGCATAATGTACACCGTAATGTCCGCTTACCGCTGGAGTTGGCTGGTGTTAACAAAAGTGAGGCAGATGAACGTGTCGCTCGCGTTCTCGAACTCGTGGGCCTTGACAAATTTGCCCATGCGTTGCCCCGTGAACTTTCCGGGGGGATGCAGATGCGTGTCTCGATTGCGCGTGGACTGGTAGTGGATCCCCAATTACTGTTGATGGATGAGCCTTTCGGAGCACTGGATGAGATAACACGCAACAAACTGGATGACGACCTCTTGTCACTCTGGCGTGAAAAAGGGCTCACAGTCTCGTTCGTCACGCACTCCATCGCCGAGGCTGTGTTCCTTTCCCAACGTATTATCGTAATGGCTGCGCGTCCCGGTCGTGTGGTGGAAGAGATCCGGATAGATGAACCCTATCCCCGTACAGATGAATTTCGTCTTTCATCACGTTTTGCAGAGCTATCCATGCGTGTGCAGCAGTCTCTGCTATCGGCAAGTCAGGCAGGAGCATAATCATGAGCACGTCCAATCCACGTATTCAACGACATCTACAGAAGATTGTACTGCCTATCGTCATTGCCTGTATCCTGATCGTGTTGTGGCAGGCATTGATTGATATTTTCAAGGTGCCTACCTATATTGTACCGAGCCCCGGGCGGACTGTGAGCAGCCTGTTTAACGATTGGCATCTGCTGGGATGGGCAGCATGGTATACTCTCAAGGTTACTCTGATGGCGCTCTGCAGCTCTATCATCCTTGGGGTACTGATCTCGTTTGTGTTTGTGCAAAACCGCCTGATCGAAACCGCCCTGTTCCCGTACATAGTACTTCTTCAGGTAACGCCAATAGTTGCCATCGCCCCCTTGATTATCATCTGGGTGAACAACACATTGGCAGCCCTCGTCGTCTGTGCAACGCTGGTGGCTATATTTCCGGTTATCTCGAATACGACGCTTGGGTTACGCAGCGTCAATCCGGGACTAATGGCTTACTTTCGACTACAAGGTGCATCACGCCTGCAAATATTGCTTCGCCTGCGTGTCCCGGCAGCGCTTCCTCATTTCTTTGCCGCCCTGCGTATTGCCTCCGGCTTGTCCCTGATTGGTGCGGTGGTGGCCGAGTTCGTGGCCGGCACAGGCGGAACAAACTCAGGCCTTGCCTTTCAGATACTCGAAGCCAGCTATCAGCTTGATATTCCCAGAATGTTTGCTGCATTAGTGTTGATTTCAGCTATCGGGATCGGACTATTCCTGGTCACCTCTGCACTTTCACATATCGCCATTGGCCGATGGCACGAAATAGACCAAAGCTAACCTGATCGTATCACTGCCGTTGGCTAAAGAAGATGGGTATTGGTCTACGCCAATACCTGCTTCATCCTCATCCCGGAAAGAAATCTCCAACCAAAGCCCTCCGATGATTTCTTTCATACCTGACCCACACAACGATTTTTATTCGGAATATATTTGCCATGACCACATCCACACATACAGCACTGGAGAATGTCATCGAGCAGACTTCAGTGCTCGATTGGGTGACCAACAATGTACAACTGCGTCGCCTTTCCAAGGACTTCAGCTGGTTCAGTCCTGTTCTAAAGGATGAGCTGGAAGCATGCCAGGCCGAGGCTGCCGTTCGTCCACGTTCCGTCGAAGAGCTGAGTACTGTTATATCCCATTGTGTAAAAGAACAGATTGCCCTGACCGTTCGTGGTGGCGGTAGCGGTAATTACGGGCAGGCTGTTCCTCTGAAAGGCGGGGTCATTATCGACATGAGCCGGTTGAATGCCCTCCTCCATTTACGCAATGGTATTGCACAGGCACAGGCGGGCATTCGCTTGATGGAACTGGAGAAGGCGACTCACCCAATGGGCTATGAGCTTCGCTGCATGCCTTCGACATTTCGCATGGCGACGTTGGGTGGATTTCTGTGTGGAGGCTTTGGAGGGGTCGGCTCAATCAACTATGGCCCACTTGGTGCTAATGGCACCGTGCTTGGCATTCGTATCATGACCATTGAAGAAGAGCCTCGGATACTCGAACTGGATGCAGAACAGGCGCGGCATATTGCCCATGCCTACGGCACCAATGGCATCGTACTGGATATTAGAATGGCATTGGCACCCGCTCAATCATGGACAGAACAACTAGTGACCTTCCCCAGTCAGAAACAAGCCCTTGATTTCGCTTTCGAGATAGCCCATTCACCGGGTATCAATAAACGGGAACTGGCCTATTTCGAACCTGGTGTTCTGCGCTTCTTCACACCCATCAACGGAGAAGCCAGTGAGACAGATCATGCCGTTATTCTGTCTGCCGACCTTCAATCATTGCCTACTGTCGGTGCGTTAAGAGAAACACATGGCGGAACACTACGCATCCAACAGGGCGCAGACATTTCAACGCATTATGCAAATAGTCTCATCGAATATTGCTGGAATCACACTACCTTACATGCTCTTTCGTACGACAGTGCTCAAACTTATCTACAGCTGATGTTCCCGGTGGGCAAAGAGCGGCAGGCCATTGACCTCATGACAAAAGAATTCGGTACCGAGGTCATGCAGCATATCGAGTTTTTAAGAGGGGATGATGGCAATATATTTCTTGCAGGCCTGCCCATCGTCAAATTCACGACTAAAGAGCGACTGGCAGACATCATTGCCCGCCATCGTGAGTTGGGCATACAGGTGAATGATCCGCATACTTACGAACTTGAAATGGGCAAACATGCCGGTAATTTCGACTTGGACATGCTTGAAATCAAGCGTAGCAATGATCCGAAAGGCTTATTGAATCCGGGTAAAATGAAGAGCTTTGATGCAATAGAGGCTTAATGGAGGTCGACGACATACCGACGTGTTTCGGGCTTGTTGTTTTGGGCTTGTTGTTTTGGACCCATTGCTTTGGACTTGTTGCTTTGCCCTTTTGGATTTGCGTGGAACCAAAGCAGATTTGAACAGATGAAAGAACAATCCCTGCGTCAGTCGACACTGACGCAGGGATTGTGTTGTTAGCTGATCGAGACCATGTGTAGTGGAAACCAGCCGTAATGCTCGGAGACAACTGGATGGTTCAAATGCGCTACGCCATCTTTGCTGCAGTCACGAGCTTCTGAGTGTAGGGTTCTTTGGGATGCATAAAAATCTCTTCTGCCGTACCGGATTCAACGATATGTCCGCTTTTAAGCACAATCGCACGATGTGAAAGCGCTTTAACCACGGCCAAGTCATGGCTGATGAAGAGATAGCTCAACTTACGCTCTTTTTGAATTTCACGCAGAAGATCTATCAGCTGCTTCTGTACCTGACGATCCAGTGCCGCCGTTGGCTCATCCAGAATCAGTAGCTTCGGCTCGAGTATCAGCGTACGAGCCAGTGCAATACGCGCACGCTGCCCACCTGAAAACTCATGGGCATACCGATTGGTCATGTCCCCTGGCAACTCTACATCCTGCAGGGCTTTATTCACACGTTCACGAATTTGTTCGTTATTCAGCGACTTGTTGTGGAAACGCAGACCTTCTGCCACGATATCAAATACGCTCATTCGTGGAGAGAGGGAACCATAGGGGTCCTGAAACACGAACTGAATCTGGCTACGGTATGGGCGCCACTGACGCAGGGTAAATTGATCTACGCGAGTACCCAGAAAGCTGATAACGCCTTCACCTTTTTGTAGCCCTAGAATCGTTTTCGCCAAGGTTGATTTACCCGAACCGGACTCCCCGACAATGCCCAGTGTCTCACCTTCCTGCAATTTGATATTGATATTCGAAAGCGCCTGAACACTTCGTTTGGAACGGCCAATCAAACGCTTTTGGCCTCCATAACGAACACTCAGATTATCGACGCCCAATACCCGAGGTGCATTCGATGCCACCGGTACCGGTGCGCCCGTGGGTTCAGCATCCAACAACATTTTCGTGTATTCATGCGAGGGTGCCTGCATGACCTGCTCAACCGGACCCTGTTCCACCAGATGCCCATAACGCATGACACTTACGCTGTTGGCATACCGCCTGACCAGATTCAAATCGTGAGTGATCAGTAGTAAACCCATGCCCATCTCTGCCTTGAGGCGATCCAGTAGATCAAGGATTTCACGTGCAACTGTGACATCCAGCGCTGTGGTTGGCTCATCCGCAATGAGAAGCTTAGGCTTATTGGCAATTGCCATGGCAATCATGACACGTTGTCGTTGCCCACCGGATAACGAGTGAGGATAAGCGCCTACCATCTGATCCGGATCCGGCAGGTTCACCAGTTTCAGCAATTCGATAACTTTCTCACGGCGCTGGGAACGAGGCAGTTTACGATTATGCAAGTAAAGCGCTTCACTTACTTGTTGCCCTATAGTGTGGACAGGGTTAAGTGAAGTCATGGGCTCCTGAAATACAAAACCGACGTCATTTCCCCGGTACTTTTGGAGCATTTCATTGTTGAGAAGAGACAGGTCGACGCCGTTAAGTGACTTGACTCCCTCAGAGTATAATCCGGGACCCAATAATCCCATGATAGAAAGCGCACTCAGCGATTTACCCGAGCCTGACTCGCCTACCAACGCGTGGGTCTCCCTGGGGTCAATCGTGAAATTGACATTATCCACCAGCTTTCTGTCGCCTAAACGAACAACCAGATTTTCTACCGAGAGCAGATGTTGACTCATTGTTTTCTCCTTCTATCTGCTCAACGGGAGCTGTTATGACGAGGGTCCATGGCATCACGGACGCCTTGGCCAATACCAATACAGACTGACAACAGGATTGCCAGCGTCAGGAAGGCTGTTATGGTCAGCCAAGTGGCATGCGGATTGTTCTGCGCCTGAGTAATCAGTTCACCCAGTGAGGCTGAGCCCGGGGGCAAGCCGAAGCCAAGATAATCCAATGACACCAGCGAGGTGATACAGCCCGTAAAGATGATTGGCAAATAGGTGAGCGTCGATACCATCGCATTGGGTAATACATGACGCCACATAATGGTCCAGGATGAGAGCCCCAGAAGTTTTGCGGCAGCGACGTACTCCAGATTACGCGTACGCAAGAATTCAGCGCGTACAAGATCGACCACCTGAAGCCAGGAAAACAGCAGCATGATGACGATCAGCCACCATAGATTCGGATTCACGAAACTCGACAGGATCATGATAATGAAGAGGGTCGGTAAAGAGCTCCAGACTTCACTTAATCGCTGCCCCACCAGATCGATCCAGCCACCGTAATACCCCTGAATTCCTCCCAGTAATACACCCAGTACAAGCGTACCGGCGGTGACCACAAAGGCAAAGAGAAGTGAAATACGGATCCCGTAGATAATCAGTGCGAGCACATCGCGCCCCTGATCATCCGTCCCAAGCCAGTGACGCTTTGATGGTGCTGACGGCACTGCATCAGGGTTGGAAATATCAACCGTATTGTAGGCATATGGGATCAGCGGCTGAATCCACCATCCATGGGCGTATATTTCCTGCTTCACAGCCGGGTCGGCATAATCCGTATCCGTCGGTAAAAAACCGCCAAAATCCGTTTCGGGATAATTGAAGATCACCGGAAAGTACGCGTGCCCTTTGTACTCCACGAAAAGTGGCTTGTCATTGGCAATGAAGTTGGCGCCAGCACTAATGATACAGATGATCAACATGAACCAGCAGGCAAACCATACACGTTTGTTATTGCGGATAACCTGAAATCGCCGACGCATGATCGGAGACCAGAAAGGACGCTTTTCCGGATGCACGGGCGTTGTGTTTTCAGTGGTCATTTGCGAGCCTCGAAATCGATCCGGGGGTCAATCCAGGTATACATTAGGTCACTTACCAATTGGGCAACGAGTGTCAACAAAGAGAAAATAAAGAGCGTGCCGAAAATGACCGGATAATCACGCTGCTGAAGGGCGGTCAGGCCCAGTAACCCCAAACCGTTCAAAGAGAACATTTTCTCGATCAGAATAGAGCCACCAATCAGAATAGCCACCATGGTACTGGGTAGCCCTGAAATAACGATCAACATGGCATTCCGGAAAATATGACGATACAGGATACGTTTCTCGCTCGCCCCCTTGGCGCGAGCCGTCAACACATACTGACTGTGTATCTCGTTGAGAAAACTGTTTTTCGTCAATAGTGACAGCACTGCAAAACTACTCACCGCGTAGGCTAGTACGGGCAATGCAATGTGATGGAAGTAATCCAGAATCTTCCCAATGAGGGAGAGCTGCTCAAAGTTGGATGACACAAGCCCGCGCAAGGGAAACCATGTGAAATACTGCCCACCCGCGAAGAAGAATATAAACAACAATGCCCACAAAAAGGCAGGGATAGCATACCCAATGATGACCAGCGCAGAAGTATAACGGTCGTAGCGAGAACCATAACGTACTGCCTGTTTGATCCCCAAAGGCACGGCGATCACATACATCAACAACATGGACCAAAAGCCGATGGAAATCGTGACGGGCAAGCGCGTTAGAATCAAATGAGCAACTGTTCCGCCCTGAAAGAAGCTATTGCCAAAATCAAACGTACAATAGTTCTTCACCATGATCAGGAAACGTTCCCACATGGGTCGATCAAAGCCGAACTGGTGGTCAAGCTGCTTGATATAGGCTGGATCTACACCCGTAATCGCACTCCCGCCCACCGGACGTGCAGCGGCCACCTGACCGGGATGCGCCTGGGACATCGCCGACAAGCGCGCCAGGACCTGATCCACCGGCCCACCCGGCGCACTCTGGATAATAATGAAGTTCAGCAGCAAAATACCAAGAAGAGTCGGAATCATCAGCGCCAAACGCCGCAGAATATAAGCGCCCATGACTAGTTTTCCCCCTGAGTCGATGTGTTGTGCACATTAGGATTTATCCACCAGCTATCGATATCCACACCATAGTGCGGAGCACGTGGTAGCTCCAACTGACGCCAACGGGCCACGTTATAATATTTTTGATAGTAAAGCGGCACGAAATAGTGTTCCTGACGCAAGACCCGATCCAGAGCGCGTGTTGCTGTAATCAATGCGGGCCTGTTCTTGGCAGCAATGATATTGTTAATCAATGCATCAATTGACGGATTCGCAATACCAGCCACATTCTGACTCATGGGCACCGTGGCATATTGACTTCCCCAGAACGAGGCCTGCTCGGCTCCAGGACTATTGGACTCGGGTACCTGCGCACGCACCATGTCAAAGGCAAAGTGCTGTTTCAATACCAGATACTGGTTTGGATCTACATTGCGGATATGCAAATGAATACCCAAACGAGCCAGATTCTGGGCATACGGGAGCGCCGTTCTATTCTGCCCGGGGTCATCCAACAACAGCTCGAGATTAAAAGGCTTGCCTTTGGGGGTATATAACTGATTGTTTTTAACGTAATACCCTGCTTGTCTCAGAAGACCATAGGCTTTATACAAGCGGGAGCGAATATCACTCGGCTCTTCGCCATCCAGCGACTGCGTAAATACACTGGCAGGTAGCGCCTTGCGCAGTGGGTCAAGGAGAGCCAATTCTGCTTTGTCAGGTAAACCGTGCGCCTGAAAAACCGAATTGTCGAAAAAACCTACGTCACGCGTATAAAGGCCGTGATAAAGCAGGCGATTCACCATGTCGAAATCAAAGGCAAGTGCCAATGCTTCCCGTACACGGATATCGTTGAATTCCGGGCGTCGCATGTTCAGCGCATAACCGAGGAAGGCTCCGGGGCTTCCCGTGGGCATTTGAAACTTGATGATGTCATGATGCCGAATGGCGGGCCCTGTATAGTTGGTCGCCCAGCTAGCCGGGGAAGGCTCTATACGGTAATCGACATGCCCGGAAAGAAAGGCCTGCAAGGCGACCGAATCATCCTGATAATAATCGTAGATAATGGTATTGGCGTTATAACGGCCCTTCATCACTGGCAAGTCACGTCCCCAGTAGTTGGGGTTACGTGTATAGACAATGCGGGACCCCGGAATAACCTGAGTGATCGTGTAAGGGCCTGAACCCACGGGAATATCCAGGGAAGGCTGAGTAAAATCGTGATGTTTCCAGTAGTGCTCCGGCATGACCGGAAACTGCCCCAGGTCCAAAGGCAATTCATACGGTGCCGTTGACTTCAAGTCGAAATGTACCACCCCCGGGCGAGGTATGGATACATCTTTGACATCTGCGTAATACCCCCGAAAGAAAGGCATCGCCTTAGTCATCAATAACTTGTAGCTAAAGGCCACATCCTCTGCTGTGACCGGCGTCCCGTCACTGAAACGTGCCTTTGGATTGATGTCGAACTCTACCCAGCTCCGTTTCGGTCCAATACGAATTCCATCGGCCAACAAGCCATATTCGGTATAGGGTTCATCCCAATTGGGAGTCAGCAAAGTATCATAGAGATAGGAGTTATACAGATAAGCCGCCCCGGCACCTGCGACTCCCGAAATAATAAACGGATTGAGGGAATCAAAACTGCCCTGTTCAGCGACCGTGAGTGTCCCTCCCTTGGGCGCATCAGGATTCACATAAGGGAAATGAGTAAAATTGGCGGGCAGCTTGGGTTGACCACTTATGGATAATCCATAAGTCGTTGTCACAGAATTATCGTTACCCTGCTGAACAGTCGGCGCCGTAGCTTCAGCATGCGAGACAACCGAAAAACAGGCAACCCCTATACCCAATATCAAGCGCGACAAATCGCGGGCTACTCCACGATACCCTCTACAATCAAAAAACATTATGACTCGATCCTTCGGCAACAACATCTGCATTACCTATGCAGAGTACGCCTGTAATTTTGTTGTTATGCAACTTGGCCACCTGATTATTATATCTTGTGTGGTACGTGCTTTTTTTGGATTGAACCGAAGAAGCTTTATCTCCAGTCGAATCAGAGTATGCAGGTAAAAAGAGCGTTCTGGCAGCATTACACTGTGCTGTTATTGTGTGCTCTTGACCAGGCAGAAGCGATTATTATATTGCTGGTTCAAAGGTTTTCTCCAGGCTATGCAAGCCCTCGCATTAACCGTCGATATACTTCAAAAAAGCAATTTTATTTGGTTAAGAAGGATAACGCCGATACCCCATTAGAGCAATGATAACATTACTTAACAGTAAGGTGATGAGTGTTTCTTATAGAAAAAAGGCCACCCGAAGGTAGCCTTTTCGATAGCGAACCAATTTCCTCTTAGAACGCCCAGTGAACTTCACCGAATACTGTACGACCCATCAGGCTGTAGTATTGGGGGATGTAACCAGTGGTACCCAGATCCAATTGATCAGAGAACGGTGGTTTACGATTAAACATGTTATCAACACCCACTGTAATCTGAGGGCCATGTTTGAACTGATAACCCACATGACCATCCCAGGCTGTATAAGATGCTACACGCCCATGATGATACCCACCCTGATCCTCATCACGGAAACCTGTTTTATACTCGTTTACCAGTCCTGCACTCCAACCATCATTGGACCAATCAAGGGAGACTGTGTGCTTCCAACGGAAGTTAACATCACTGCCTGTCCACCCCATATCACTGGTCGCGGAACCGTTCATGTTTTCCTGATACTTGTTGGTATAAGTACCATTGAAATCAAGAGCCCAAAGACCAATACCCGTTGGCAAGGAATACTGAAGACCGAAATCAGCACCATTCGTCTGTAGAGAACCAATATTCTGCAACGGCGTATTGATATTTACGATATTACCCGCAGCATCACGTTGGACTTCACTCGGCTCATGCTGAAGCATGTACAAAGGCGCCTGTGACGTGATGTATTTATCAACACGAATCCACCACAAATCAGTGCTAACAGACAAGTTGTTAAGCGGTGAGAATACTGCACCCAAGGCCCAGTTTTTCGCTTTCTCAGGCTCCAGATTCGGGTTACCACCCGTAAGATTTTCGAACTGCGATGCCGGACGATCCGGATGTTGTGGGTCAATCAAAGAGGTAGTAAAGGTTTGTTCCTGAGGTTCGTACATTTCATACAATGAAGGCGCATGGAAACCTTTTCCATAGGAACCACGGAATACTACCCAATCAAACGGCTGATAACGGAAAGAGATTTTCGGACTGGAAGCACCGGAGAAATGCGCATATTTGTCGTAGCGCCATGCACCTGTCATTGAGAACGAATCCGTAATAGGAATATTGATCTCGGTCCAAACGCCTCCCTCGTTTCGAGAGCCGGAAGTTTTGCCGGTAGTGTAGCCTGAAGACTTGGCCCTGCTTCCCAATGCAGAGATATTACTGACCAGTTTTTCATGGGTAACGTTAGCACCAAAGGCAAGGTCGACATCACCAGCGCCAAACCAATCACCGATGCTACGATTGATCTTGCCATCCCAGTTGTAACTCTGATAACGGCCAGTCCACACTCGACCTTTTACATTCGCTGCTTCGAGGGCATCCTGTTGTGCAGGTGACAAATTAGTGGCAAAGGGATCAAGAGTGCCATCATTGAAATCCTGTTCCAGCAGATTGTCATTTTCAAAACCGTTAAGCAGGTCCGAATGCAAACTACTACGGTTGTAATATGCCGCTGTATCGTAGTTCCAACCCCAGGCATGGTCACCTTTGATTTCAAACATGACACGTTTGTTATCATTCGTGTTTTCAGTTTCACGGTTGCCTAGCCCAACAGTTCTGTATTTGATGGGCAAATCCCCGGAATAACCAGACGGATAGTAAGGACTGCTCGGATGAAGAAGTGTATCGTTGAAATTTTCGTCTGCAGTGGTTACAGGTGCTGGCGCCGCTCTGGAATTATCACGGTCACGTGCCCAGAAAAATGAAAGTGCACCAGTAGCATGATCCCCCATTTTGAACGATCCATCCGTAAACATGGACGTTCTTTCATACGGATCCACTACCCACTGATTCTTTTCGTAATTATAGTAGCAAGTACTACCGGCAGAGATGTGGCTTGATCCTGAACATGACGAGGCTGGAGAAACTACGTCACCATCGCCATTAACCATATTGGCAGGTGAGTTGAAAGAAGAGGCTGCCATCACACCCTGCCCCTGATCATTGGAGCGGACAAAGCTACGGCTATCGGAATTGACACCATTGGATTTTTGATAACTCAATGTTCCCATGATATTGAATCCATCACGATTCAAGTCACCATAGCCCCATGAGCCTGAATATTTTCGGTTTTGACCGCCTCCACTTTTAGTAGGGGTTGCACCGGTTACATCCAAACTGGCCCCTTGATAGTTACTATTGGTGATAAAGTTGATTACACCACCGATAGCATCTGAACCATAGAGAGCGGAAGCCCCATCCCTCAGGATTTGAACCTGCTGGATAGCATCAAAAGGGATAGTGCTTAAGTCAGGCGCAGTTCCTGTTCCCGCGTCAGAAGCGAGGCGACGACCGTTAAGCAACACCAACGTGAAATCTGAGCCCAGCCCTCGCATGTCCGCAAAAGAAGCACCACCGGTATCATACCCCGCCGTCCCCAAACTCGAGTTACTATCAGAATTATTCATGCTGATACGCTGCATCAACTGATCAATATTAGTGACACCACTTTGGCGCATCTTACTCATACTGATAATGGTCACAGGTACAGAAGTCGCTGCATTGGGGCCACTAAATGCGGAACCGGTGACAGATACGTTTTGCAAATGTTGTGGATTCGCTGCTGAACTTGCAGGAGCTGCGGCCGCTGCTGGGGCTGCCGCTGCAGGGGCTGCTGGAGCTGCTGCCGGTGCTGCGGTATCTGAGCTACTGGATGAGCTTGCGGCCGGAGCAACATAATCACTACTGGATTGTGCGTAAGCATGGGAAGTGTGAAGCGCAACTGCGACCAAGAGTGTGGATACAGAAGCGCACACAAGCGCCGGGCGCTTGTTGAACAGAGGCTGACGAGCCACGGACGAAAACGCAGGAGTAGCCTGCCACGTTCCAGACGATCGATGGTTCATTATAGATCCCTATGGAAATTATTTATTTTTTGTTAATCAGTATTTTGTAATGAGGATGATTAACGGGCTTTGTCGTTATGGTTCCCGAGTGATTCAACTGAAGGATAATGACATGTAAATGCATCATCTGAGAGCTCTTCGCTGGAAACGTAGGGACCAGGAAAGCAACGTAGACGTTAGCGGGAGGCTTCAGTTTGAATTAAGTTTAATAGGTTGTAGGGGGGAGAACAATAGGAGGGGAGTATGAAAGTGGTACACGCTAACAAAGCTAGCTGATCTGTTGCTCATTAAATCTGCAGATGTTGCTCGCGAAATCGGCAACCTCTCTATTAATGCTCAAAAAAACCCCCAACCGGAGTTGGGGGTCAATGTTATCAAACTTGCCAGAACGCTCTATTCTTAGAAACGATAACCGGCATCGAGATACACAACACGTCCCAAAGGATCGTTATAGCGCGTATCAATACCCGTTGTTGCCAAATTATAGTCCGTATAAGCCGGTTTACGATTGAACACATTGGTAGAACCAAGGGTTAGCTGCAGACCATGAGGACCTTTATAGCCCGCATACACATCAAAAGTGGTCATCGAACTCACATGGGAGTGTACCGGATAATGTGAAGATGCAATCGGATAGTCAGCATAACCAGACATATAATGCCCTGTTACCCCAGCGTTCCATGGACCCTTGGACCAACCGATAGTAGCAGATCCTTTCCATTTGAACTGGACTGAATAGTCATTGAAACCATCCATTCTATTAAGCTGGCTATGGAACCCATCACCATTGTCAGTATTGTACTGGAACACACGAGTAAAGTTACCGTTGAAGGTCCAGTTACCGAACGATGTTGGCAACAGATAATTCGCAGACAAATCCACACCATTAGTATGAATTTTACCGACGTTGGCCAAAGTGTTATGGAAGTAGTAGATAGTACCCGGTGCGCCTTTTTGGTTTCCTGCACACGCTTGACCATAGCGACATACATTATGATCAGCATTCAATGCTTCCTGATCACCTGGAAGCTCGATGTTATCCCGAATACGATACCACCAGAAATCAGCCGACGTGGTTAGATTATGAACGGGCTCATAAACTACACCAAAATTCCATTGATTGGATTTTTCAGGCTTCAATTTGGGATTACCACCCTGTAAAGAGCGGAATTGAGCACTACAGTACTGACCAGTCCCCTTACCCCCGGGGCAAAGTGCTGGATCGTACAAGCCGCTCGATGAGTAAGTAATTGATTGAGGGCTAGCTATGTCGTACAGCGTGGGGGCAACAAAGGCTGAGCTCCAGTCACCACGGAAAGTCAGATTCGACAACGGCTGATAACGGAAGGAGATTTTCGGATTTGTCGTATGACCCACTGAGCTATAACGGTCATAACGAACAGAACCATCCAATTCCAAAGACTCAAGTACAGGTACGTTAACCTCGGTCCACAATGCCTGCTGGTCACGGTGAGCAGCCACGTGAGATGCCGAAATACCAGAGCTTTGTACCGGATTATCATAATCGGTGGTAGAGAAACGCTCATGAGAAGCTTCAGCACCCACTGCCAACTGAACAGGGCCCGCGCCGAACCAGTCTCCAAGAGAATGTCCAATATGACCATTCCAGTCATAGAGAGAACCCCAGGCTCGCTGGGTCTTGCCCGACCAGTGATCGCCGTCCAGAAGTCTTTGCCCTTCAGGGGTAAGAGGAGCCAAGGGATTTAATGAGCCATCTTCAAATTGCGAAGCAACCTTGTTCCCATCCAGATAACCTTCATTGGCACGCCAGGTTGACGTACTACGGTTATAGGCGACTGACGTATCATAGGTCCATCCACCGAAGGAACCACTCTGGTCAAACATGATGCGCTTGACATCATCCCTCATACCCATTTTGTCAGTTCCTGCAGAAGGCCAGGCACTATAAGTATATACAGGCTGGGTAGGGTCAGGAGCATTAGCAGGATAATTGGGATTTTTCGGATCTATTTCCCCCTGATAGAGATCAGGGTAAGGTCGTATATTAACGTGCTGATGATGCCAGAAATAGGAAAGTTGCCCTTTGTTATTGCCACCTTCCTTAAAGTTGAGTGCAGTGAAGAGATCTGTGTCTTCCTCGTGAGAAATCAAGTCACCCCAATTGCGACCATCAGCGGTACAAACACCATCCCAACGTGACTGTGTACCATAACATCCAGTCTGATAATATTTGCCCCCCTGGTTATATACACCAGGTTGGTAAAGAGTACCGTAATAGGGATGTTCACCGCGATGATAATGTCGGGCCGACTGAGGCAGTTCATTCTGACGGTTATAACTCAAGGATCCCATCCAGTTAAAACCATCTTTATTTATATCACCGAATCCCCAGGTACCATCATATTGCGCATTTTGGCCACCACCGCTCTTGGTCGGCGTAGCTTGGTGCGTGTGTATTTCTGCACCTTGATAGTTGCTATCAGTGATAAAGTTGATAACCCCTGCAACAGCATCTGAACCATAGAGAGCACTCGCGCCGTCACGAAGTACTTCAATACGCTTTACAGCTGCGAAGGGTATAGATGTCAGGTCAACCGACCCGCCATCTACTACGTTATTAATGAGGCGTTTACCATTCAATAAAACAAGTGTTTTATCAGTCCCTAAGCCACGCATGTTGGCATAAGATGCACCACCCGTGTATGACCCTGATTGCGACTGAAAAGACGAACCATAACTTGAGTTATTGACCCCCAGCTGCTGCAGGAACTGGTTGGCAGTAGTAATCCCCTGCTCGCGAAGTTGACTAGCCTGATACACAGTGACAGGAACTGCTGTAGCCGCATTCGGAGAAGAAATCGCTGACCCCGTCACTGTCACATTCTGAAGTTGTTGGGTACCCGCTGAATTACCTGCGGATGCAGCAGCAGGTGCAGCGGCAGCAGGTGCAGCGGCAGCAGGTGCAGCGGCAGCAGGTGCAGCGGCAGCGGGTGCCGCCGGTGCGGCAGCGGCAGGTGCTGCTGCATCTGATGACTGTGCGTGTGCCTGAGAGGCATGAAGCGCAACTGCAATGAGAAGAGTTGAAACCGAAGCACAGACAAGTGTGGTGCGCTTGCTGATGAGTGGTGATTGAGCCATGGAAGACGCAAAAGCACCATACCCTATTCCAGACGATCGAAGGTTCATTGATAGATCCCTATGGAGCATTCATTATTGTTGAGTTTATTATTTCGTTTACTGCAACTGGGTCACACGCTAAGAATCGTAAAACTTCCAACTAATCGGTTATCTGAGAAATGAACCTGTTGGCAATAGATTATTTTTAGTGACTGACTGCTGGATAACGGATGAAGAACCTTCAAGGCTTATCAGTAACGAAAATTTGAGCGCTGTCGCAGGATCGTCCCGATGTTATTATTAGAGTTTCTTCAAGGTTCTCATGTCATCGTGCATACAAGCTTAATATTTTCAAACCAGTATGACAATAAAAGAAATTTATCAATAGGACTTTCTAGGAAACTTTGAGACAATTTAACACTACCAGACGCTGCTTCCACACAGACACGATTGGCAAGTTCACCGAAAATTTCGGCATTAATATTTTAACTATCAAGTAATTAAGAAAAAAATGGCTTAAACAAAATAAAGAGGGGCCTGAATATTCAGACTCCTCTTTGTTCTTTGATATGCAGTAATCGAATAATTAAAACAGTCTATCGATCAGGGCTGAGTAACGACTGCCAATCGAGAAACGCCAGCACGCTGAATATCCGCCATTGCTTTAGCAACGTCGCCATACTGAACACCTTCGTCAGCACGAAGCTGAACACCCTGGTTGGGATTGGAAGAATGTGCCTGGCTTACCTGGGCTTGCAACTCATCCAACGAGA
>Ga0157360_1000144_pt1 | contig 35093 bp, 30 predicted proteins | sample AttlaeALBM1_FD_111483 | JGI IMG/M metagenome (GOLD analysis project Ga0157360, IMG submission 111483) | Fungus gardens microbial communities from leaf cutter ant in Ribeirão Preto, State of São Paulo, Brazil - Atta laevigata ALBM1 | ecosystem: Host-associated > Fungi > Mycelium > Unclassified ...
ATAAAGCAGCAGTGTGAGGATTTTTGGCAGGCAGGAGAAGTGAATTTTTGCAGCGGCAGAGGCGCACGCGCCTCTGCCGCTCAGTGCTTAGCGGCTCAGTTCCGCCTGCGCGTCAGCCAGCTCTTCACGCGCCTCAGTGAGTTTGCGCTGCTGTTTTTCAATCTTATCGCGGCGGCCGCTGGCCTGCGCTTTCTGCAGATCCGCTTCGCGCTCAGACACTTTCTGCTGCTTCTCCGTTACTTTCTCCTGACGCTCCTGCAGCAGAGCCGCATCAGTGCAGTGCTGCTGATTTTCGCGCAGCGCTTTCTCCAGCCCGTTAATGCGCGCTTTATTGCCATATTCGCGCGCCATCTCCAGCTCCTGCTGGATCGACTGCTGTTTCTGCTGACAGCCGCCGGCAGCCTGCGCGGCGGTGGCAGAGAGCGCTGCTGCCAGGGTAATCAATGCAATCGCTGTTCTTTTCATGGTTTCATCCTGAAGGTAGAGTAAAGCGCTTATTATACGGCGGGTTCTTAACAGATTCTTAAAAGCGCAGCGCGGCAAAGAGAAAATGCGGCTTTTTTTGATCCGGATCAGGTTTGTGGCTTTCTGTAGGGGGGGGTGGATGGGGTATCCGGGGAGTAGCGGTATGTTGCTGTTGGCAGCTGAGCATTGTTATTCGATTGTGTACAACTAGAGCATGGGGATATTGGGTTTTAGACATAAAATAAGCCGCTCATGAGTGACTTAGCTGTAACCTTTGGTGCGAAGGCCGGACTCGAATGTCAACACTAATCAACTGAATTTTAAGTAATTAATCATCAATGTATTGATAATATATACTCAGTTGTATACTCAACTACTTTCTTTTAAAAATCAGCGAATAATAAAATATCTGAACCAACTCAATGATGATGCGGCGATTATACTCGATAGCGTCATTTCAGCGAGGATGTTTTAACTATCGGGAAGATGCCCGCAAGTTTCACTTTGCTGTAGTGTGATTGCGGCTTCGTAACAACCCCATGTCCCGACGTGCTCGCAGAATGTCTACAGTTCGTAGGTATGGAGATGGTTCCTGCCAGCCAAACACCCTGTGGTCGATACGAACCAGTTCATACTTTTCCACCAGAAAGTTAACGGCATCAACGAGTGAAATACCGGCCTCAATATGTTCCTGAATGACAGCCTCATCGCTGAATGGTGTGTCGTTCAGCGCCAGCCCGTAGTATTGTTTCAGTAAACGGGTAAGTAACGTTTGCCAGATAACCACGGGCGACGGGCATGGCTTCGCCGCCCACTGAGGTATAGCAGGTAATATTTTCATGGGATTGTTCTCCTGGAAATAAAAGTTAAAGCCAGTCAGCCCTGGGTGGGATAAATAGCAATATAGACGTAACCGCAGGAGCCAAGCGTATCGGCTTCGCAGGTAAATTCATCCCGATACAGGGTGACGCAGTGCATATGACGGGGATTCAGTTCCCCGGAGAGTAGCATCAGTTCCATCTGCTCAACGAAGTGCGGGAATGCCGCGTTTATCTTGTGGCACTCATCTTCGCTGAAAGAGCCGATGATACCCGCCCTGTCAGCCAGATAGTGCAGCCGGTTTCCTTCCTGTACCAGTCGTGCCCCAAAGCACGGCACGATATCCCGCCTGAGCCCCCATTCATATTTATCATGTGTATCCATCATTGAATGCCTTGATTATCAACTGAGAGTACAAACCACATTACAACCAGCCTCGTTCAGCGAACGACAACGTATTGCCGTCACCGATGATAAAATGATCCAGTACCCGAACTTCAACCAGCTCCAGTGCAGCCACGATACGTGATGTAATCGTTCTGTCTGATTTACTCGCTTCGGTAATCCCTGAAGGGTGGTTATGGGCGATGATCACCGCAGCGGCATTGTGGCGCAGTGCGGATTTAACAATTTCGCGGGGATGAATTTCGGTATGGCTAATCGTGCCGAGGAAGAGCGTTTCATGCTCAAGCAACCGATGCTGGTTATCGAGGTAGAGGACGACAAATGTTTCCCGCTCCTGATTTGCCAGATGCAACTGAAGCCAGATTTTCGCACTACTTGCAGCAAGAAATTGTTCGCATGGCTGGCGCAGGTATTTCTCCAGCAAACGCATCGCGCGGCGGATGATGCGTTGTTCATTGACGGGAAAAGCTGAAGGTAAAATAAGTTCCGACATAGAAAATTCCTCAGGTATGACGGTAAGTTAACGACTAATAAATAATTTATGACGCAAGCTGCAGCATATTTTCAGCCATCACCCACAGGGCTCTATTGAGCTTCACATCGCTATCAATCCCCTTAATCGCACGGGTATGCGTGCGCCCACCTTTTGCATTGCGCCCATACAGGCCACCTTTGATCAGGTTCTCCTGAATACGCTGGTAGGTTGTCCAGAGATCCCCCGCCTCATCCTGCCAACGGCGGGGAGCCAGTAGCTGTGACTCCGTGACCGGCTGATGCTCTTCACCAAAACGATACGTCAGTGCTGCTTTCGCCAGCGCCTGCTGAGCGGGTGGCGGTAACATGAGTGATTGCATGGCATCCCGCTTTTCTTCTACCCGATCAAAAATCCCCAGAACCTCGTAAGCCCCTTCGATAACCCTCTCCACCACGTTGCCTTTATGCGGTACTCGCACTTCACCAAACGACTCACCGCAGACCAGACCATTGCTACAGACAGCCCGAAACAATCCCGGCAACATCTGGTAAGAACTGGAACCATCATGGCTGTTTAGCAGGATAATTTCCGGCACCTGTTTGCCGGTGATTTGTCCTTCCCGGCGCAGGCGGAGCATGTGTTTTGTATGCTCACGTTTGCTTTCATCGCGAACACGGGTCTGACAGGCAAAGAATGGACGAAATCCCTCGCGCTGGAGGTTGTCCAGCAGGGTAATCGTGGGAATGTAGGTGTAGCGTTCACTTCTGGATTCGTGCTTGTCTTCACTAAAGACGCTGGGTACGAATTGCATCAGTTCTTCATGGGTTAACGGGCGGTCACGACGGACCTGATTTATGCGGCCAAAGCGGCTGGCTAGTTTCATGGGCAATTCCTTCTAAACGGTATAAAAGCAAAAGGCCATGCGTCCCGAAGGAGGCATGGCCCAAATGAAAGTGGTTGGTTGACTACGTGAAGACGTTAGAAAGAGCTAGCGACCAGCATAGATAATTTCAGCGCCAGCTACACCACCATCGACATTAACCAAAACATGAATACGCTGATAAGCCCCGTTAGCAGGGTCCATCACGGTATATTCGAGTACATGGAGTTTATTACCGGGTATAACCGGGTCACTGATATCTTTTAACTGTTTCGGTGTCTCCCAGCGGGCATCGGCTGCTGCACCGCTACCCAACATGGCATCATAGACCTTCTCAGCAGTTTCCAGCGCTGACAGCTGATCCTGCTGGTTAAGCGCAGCATGCACTGTTGGTGATGTAAAGAGCACCATTGCCAGCGCCATACCCGTAACCATTTTATATTTCATTTATATTCCCCTGTTTCCCTACTGTGTCGCCGTCAGGCTTCGTTTATGCCATTGACCATCAGGCCCCTGCTCATATCCCATCCGCTTCATATCCCGCTTTAATGTCTCTTGCGGGTCATTTTCTGCAACCTGTTGTTCGATAATGGAAGCACAGGCTTTAGAAAAATCCGCCGTATTTACTGAAAAAGCACCGCCAAAGGTGTTCACAGAAACCGAGTCAGATTTACTGAATGATTTAATGATCGACCGGATGTCTTTGGTCGCCATCGTCGTTTGCACTGTGTAGAACTGCGTCTGGGCATTACACATCACGCTGGAGGGATACACTGTATCGTTAACACCAAAATTACTGCCGGTCAGCCCAAAGGAACCGCGCCCATTGCATTGAGACTTCATTTCAATCAAACCCACGGTCGAGGGTTTAACCCGGACAATCACACGCCCGTCATCACTGTTCGCCTGACAGAACGTACCGTTTACCGTCCAGGTAGCAGAGGCATTGAAAGCTGCAAGACTGAGTACGCCTGCAAGCAGTGTTCTCTTTTTTGAAAAGCATTTACTCATTCGTGTTTCTCCTTAACGTAAGTATTGAACGGAAAGCAGGCATGCTTTCCTGGCAGATTTACTGCCGAAAGGTGTCGATGACATCGTTAATAAACGGGAAATGCGGTAACGCAGTGATAAAGCCCTCACCGGAGATCAGGCTGCTGATATCATCCCTTTGAATGAACTTTTCTGAAGCCACTGTGACTGCACCGATAGTAGTCAGTGCAAACACTCGGATTTCACTGGACTGGCATGCAACCAGATACCACTCTTCTCCGTAGTAAATGAGTCGGTAAGGCTCCAGTGAGAGATACCGATGTCCATCAGCAAGCACTGATATTTGCTGACTTTGGCAAATTGCCTGAACCAGACGGATGAAAAACTCGGGAAACGTGACATGAGGTTTCAAGGGGGCATGCCAGATAAGGCAAGGGGACACCCTGCTCTCATCAATCAGCATATTCATCAACTGCTTATCCTGGATGGGGAGTATCCGGGCGATGCCGGATGCCCGGATAAATGAAAGCGCACCGGGAGAACGATCGCGCAGCTGCTCTCGCTTAGCCGGTAAACACCATCATCATTGCGTATATCAAGATGTATCAGGCGCTGATGTAGATCCCTGCGAAGAGTACGCTCAGAGACACCAAACTCCTCTGACAAAGATTTCAGTACCAGCGTCTCACCACTCAACAACCGACTGATAATGACTGAAAGTCTGACTGCCATCCGATCATGACGCGAGTCTGATGTTGGCGATTCCATACAGTCTCCGCTGGTGATAAATAGATTGATATTTCATAAGGTTATTATGCCGGAGGGGTTGGACAGGTTATGTCCACAGGAAACAGGTGAATTGAAATAATCTTCCGGGCTTAATTCATTGTTTATAAATGAGTAACCCTGTTATAGGTCAAATGTTCCCCCTGTCGATGACACACCCTGTCCAGGTGAACGTGTTCAACCGAAGATCCTGTCCCATAGCCGCTCAGCGAGACGGACTAATTTCCGACGAAGCCGCCTGAGTAAAACGGCCCAGCAAGGAGAATACGCCTCGGGGCTAAATACCGTATCGAATGCTGTCCCGGCGATATCACCAAAAGCCTGACGGACAGCGGTTTCGGCCTCTTCTGTCTTATGTTCTGACTTTAACTGACGATAAACAGCACTACTGGCCTGTCCCGGCAAGGCATGCACCATCAGCTCAACAAGTGCTGGCAGGTTGTAGCCGGTGTGCGATGAAACGGCCATTATCGGAAATGAAGAGGGGAATTGCCCTGCCGTATGCGAGCTAAGTATCGCCAGTGATATCACCTGCTCTGGTGAAGGCAATGGCATGCTGGTGGCAGGTGACGGAGGGACACGATCAGCTTGCGTCAGAACAAACAGAAAACGAGATGGCTCAGCCCCATATTCAATCAATGCACGATATATATCGATATCTGTGGTTCTCGCACGATCGTCGGCACGCAGCACCCAGATAATCAGATCAAGCTCGTTCAGTAAACTGCGATAGAGGGACTGATATTCTTCATCATATTCAGGTGTTTCACCTACACCAGGTAAATCAACCAGCGTCATACTGCGCTCACCCACTGTTAGTTCAAGGCGCTGCGGTTCACGAGTACAGGCGGTTAAATCATGAGTCAGGCAAACAGGCTGCTGAAACAGCGCATTACAGAGAGAACTCTTGCCTGAGCCAGTCTTACCCATAATGCCGATCACAGGTTCGTAGTGGATGGTTTTTTGAAGATGAGAGAGGATTCGTTTTGTTGCTTGCGGTGGAAGTTGGCTAAGGCATGTATACAGGGGTTCGCGGGTACCCTGCCAGGACTCGTCATTTTCAGACATCATGTACTCCAGTGAAAATGCCAGCCGGGAAACGATTTCCCAGTGATTCACATGAGTAATATAGATGCAAAATTTTCTGGAATATTAATAAGGTGGCTTACAATGGTTGTTAATCAGAGTCTCTATGACTTCAGTGATAGTACTGTTTGTTTTCACACAATAGTTTTCCAGCTTCTTCTTCGTCGCGCTATCTACATAACAGTTAATGGGTTTTTTGTCCTTACGAGAGCGTCTGAGGCTATACTGACTCCATGAACGACTCATTTTACTAACAAATAATTCGCGTGCGTCGTCTCCCCCCTCCCATAACTCAAATGCGGCTTGAACGGCCAGAACATACTCACCCAAGTCAGATTCATCAGGGCGATAATTACTTGTGAAACTCCCACCAGTGACGCTTGTCGAAGGATTATCCTTATTTCTTTTTATTGAATATTTCCTTTGATAATCAGATATATAATCCCACGCCCATTTACATGCGCCTTCATCTTTTGCAACTAACCATGCTGGGGATAGCCTGATTCGTCTCTCATTAATAAACTCATTTTTTAACCTGCCCAGTAGTTCCGCTTTTGTGTACACGTGATCTGAATGAACGATTATCAGACTGTCCAGATAGTCGATAATCCACTTAAGACGCTCAGACTGGCTGGTACATGCCATATCGAATAATTTGTGTTCGTCCTCCCTAGTGAGTCTGCAGAGGAGACTACTTTCATCTCCCCATTGAAGTTGCGGATCACGGAAAAATATCGCATGATTTTGCACCTTGAGCCGCCACCATAGATAAAGAGTCGCAACAGGATTTCTGCTAAGCCAGTCCATGTCAGCGTCGGTAAGAATATTTTCTTTCACAGCAACCTCCAACTCCTGGAGTTTGTCCTCCAACCTTATCCCCTGAGTCCCTGCAGCAGGTAACGAACTCAACATCTGATTAATCTGCCGATTCAGAGTTTCGAGGTTGTTTCCGGTTTTATCTGGAAGAGATAATTTTTCAATTTTACTCAACCAGCTCAATGCAAACCGACACTCTCTTTCGCTCTCAAAACTAACTAGTCTCCGCACTACAGAATCCATATCCCCCCCTTACTTTATGTTTAAAATTTCATCAACGCGAGTTTGTTATTGAATAGTCAGTATGATTAATAAATGAAGATTTAAACATAAAATATCGTCTTAAACGTGATGATAAACACATTTAATGTTGCATGAAAAAAGATGATTTAAAGAGTCTCTATTGACAGAAAATTGAATGAATGTTGAAGCTAAACAACAAAACAGTATCAATGCAACTATATGAAATAATGAAATATTAAATCAAACAAATACTTGATAAGCACTAAATAACCAAATGATAAAATACAACAAACCACATCTCCACAAATTTGCAGACGATTAGAGTTCTATTCAACGTTATTGTTTACGAATTGGGTCCTATCCTCTGGGGACTGTGCTTCATGTAACTGTGCAGTGCCCATACCAAAATTAACAATTCAGGGTCACTTCCGGTTAGACGGTTGTGGATGTGTAAATGCATTACGGCTTCATAGGGGGGAGTTGAGAGCGGCAATCCTGTTTCATTCTCTATGGGTATGCATGGCCTCAGAACAGAATCTACTTGTTAGCGAATATCTATCACCTTTCTTACGTGGAGCTCTAACCATGCAATATGTAACGACTATAAGTCATGCCGTCAGTAGCAACGGCGAACTGGTAAATACCCGAACGCCAGGCCTGCTGGATGGTGAATTTTTTCTATGCGCAGCCTGTAGCAGCACCCTAAAGCTCATCACCAACCACAATGGGATCAAGCAATTTATGCATACCCTTCATGATAACGTAGCCATTATTAAGGCTATCAACTGCCCCTTGAGGCCCCGAGAGTACAAACGGCAGATGAAACAAGCCACTGTGGCTGGAATATGGTTCTGCGTTTTATGTAACCGTCGTTATAAGGGCGACAAACAATGTCCTTCCTGTGAAGACTGGACTTGCTCTCGGTTGATTGAACAGTTACCAGAACATGCGAGCAAAAACGGGTTTGAATCTTTCCCCGGTACCAGTGAGGAACCAGTCTGGAGTCTTTTTTAACATCGCTCCCTATCCTGTGAAGGAGATGACCGTTCCTCTATACAGAGCAACAGAACTCAACTCCTGACTAATCAACATAACAGGAGAAATGACATGCTAGATAACACATCTGTACTCCCGGATCTGATGAGTGACATGCTTGTGGACATGGTTTTCATTACCACTTTACTGAATGTGACAGATAAATGGATTTATCAGCTAATCAAAACTAATCGATTCCCTGCGCCCATTAAATTGGGCAGGTGCTCCCGGTGGCGCAAAAGCGAGGTTGAGGCATGGTTACAAGAGAAAATTGATGCCTCAGGAAGAGGATAATTCCAGAATCATTTTCCGCTACAGATAACGTGAAAGTGGCTTCATTTCGCCCATTGTAGCAAGGAGGTTTAAAGGATTTGATGTCGGTATAGATTTATTAGTATTCAATAAGTTAATCCAATCACTACATTCATATCTCATTCAATCAGTAGTAACTCACACTACTAATCCCCTGATCGTATACGCCTGCTACATTAGCCATGGCGGGTACTCTTACGTCTGGCATCGGGGGATTCACTTACCTGGAGAAGGATTAAAACATGTCTTCCCGATACACATATAGCTCTCACTACGAAGAACGTATTCAACAGACCATTGAATCAGCATTACTCAGACACCCCAGATTATCCTGTATTTTCACCGTGCTGCATTTTCCCGTCCGAGGAGATTCACGACAGGATGCCGCAGTGATATCCCGATTTTTTGAGGCGCTGAAATATCAAATCAGGTCCTGGATGGTGGGAAAGTCTGATCTAGGGAAACGAGTCCACCCTACTACGCTCCAATATGTCTGGGTACGCGAATTCGGAGGTATCACAGGTAATAAGCATTATCATGTTCTTTTGCTGCTCAATAAAGACACGTTTCACACTTTGGGACAATACTCCGCTCCACAGGAAAGTGCTCTGTCTCTAGCAAACCTCATTCAAAAAGCATGGTGTAGTGCCCTAAATCTTCATTGGTTTCCTCAAAATGCGTCCCTTGTTGCCTTTCCCCCTCGGCTGCCCTGTATGTATATCGACAAACACACGGCAGAACAGAATCAGCATCAGATATTTCAACGAGCTTGCTACATGGCCAAAGAATCAACTAAGTACTCCGGCGACGGCGAACGCTCCTTCGGATGCAGCCGTACAGACCCTGTATTGATTACCCCTGACGTTTAACTCCCCCCCTTGTAAAGTAAAAACCACCTAATGTTTATGGAGAATTAAATGCAACACTTTCTTAGTCTCAACTCGAGGTATCAGCCATCCTATCCTCCGTATCTGGACAAAATGAGCTCAGTCATCAGACAGGAATTGAAAGCTCATCCACGTTTGCTAGTGGTCAGAATGGCATTGTGGTCTGACATTGATACGCTGGTTAACCGACGCCGAAACCTGTCCCGCTGTTTCATCGAATCATTGGGAACATCATTATCGGAAAATGCATGGGGTTCGAAGACACCACCGATAAAACCAGGCTTTCTGTGGACAAGCGATGAACTCAGGCCTTTCTATCATGCGGTCGTCTTTCTGGACCAAGACATAGTCTGGAATAGCCTTCCTAGGCATGCAAGGATTCCTGTACTGGACTCCTTACTTCGCGGGGCATGGAGTAAAACGCTTGGATTATCAGATGCACCAATAACTGCTCCGGTCTATGAAAGAACACGTGACGGTATCTTTCATTTGGACGAGTCTGATACCTTCATTCAGGAGGAGATCAACAGATTGACCTGGCATTTAAGCGATATGGTCCGTGATCGGCGTGGTGTAGCTTCCCCTGAAGCGCGAGCGCTGGAAAGTAGCGCCTGGTAGTCTCATCCAAAGAATCAGCAGTATCCAGTTAACGCAAAGCACTAGTTCTCCCCGAACCATCTCAGTGCCAAAGCGTAATTACTTTAGAAGCTTGTAACCCTTGGCGGATATGCATTAACGGGAGTTTCTCGTGTCGGCCTCTGCCCGCCATTCTTGCTCTTTTCGGGACAACAGAATGAATTTCACTACTTCGCAACGAACACTTCAGGTAGATATTGATCAATATCCCAGACTTATTGCAATCAACTTTCAGAAAAGATGCAGGTACCGTCGTTCTGTAAGTATCCCTGCAAAACGAGCCATTCACTTTTAGAGATCTTCCGACATACTGATTATGTCCTCTGAAGAGATCGCCATGCGTAAAGCCCGATTCACCGAATACCAGATCATTGCCGTACTGAAGTCCGTGGAAACCGGATGTACCGTCGAGAATGTCTACCGTGAAGCCGGTATCTCTGAAGTTTCGTACTACTACTGGAAAGCAAAGTATGACGGTATGGAAGCCTCTGATATAAAAAAAGATGAAAAACCTAGAGGATGAAAACCGACGCCTCAAACAGATGTTTGTTGATCTCAGCCTTGAATGCCGGGCACTTAAAGACGTCATCGAAAAAATCTTTAAAACCAGCGATAAAACGTGAACTCGTCAACTATCTGACGGCGCAATTTGCCATGAGTTTACGCCTGGCCTGCGGGGCGTTATCGCTGAGCAAGACGGTGTATCTTTACCAGCCTGATATCCACTGCTATGAAACGGTGATCCATGCGCTGACTGAGCTGGCAGAACGCTATCCGCGCTACGGTTTTAAGAAGCTGTCCCAGCTACGCAGGCAGGGCAATGCCTGTAACCATAAACGTATTCATCGGATTTACTGCCTGCTGAAACTGAATTTTCGTCGTAAGGGAAAACAACGGCTGCCAGCGCATAATTCAGCATCACTGGCGACGTCGCAAGCGTTAAACCAGTATTGGGCCATCGATTTCATGCACGATGCGCTAGTCTGCGGCAGGCGCTTCCGGGTCTTCAATGTGGTGGATGATTTTAACCGTGAAGCGCTAGCGATAGAAAAACTATGTTGGTGGGATATGACTTTTAAGCAATTGTAAACCGCAGTGCCAGCTGTTTTCATGAAGATGAAATATCCTTAGCTGGATTGCAAGGGTTCTTAAAACTCTGGATAGGCTTTCTGGGATACTTATCTTTTGGAAGATCAATACCTATAATTTAGCTGATTTAGATCTGATTAATATCTTCATTTAATGGGATTTATTCACTATCCATGGCAAGCTACTTTAAACATGATAATAGATTTTTCACTAATAGCGAGTTAACCGTGAACGATAAGCCCAAGCTTTATATCAACACAATCCAACAAGAAACCGCTAGTCTGTCAGATCCAAACACCCTACTAGCCAGAGATGTCTATAACCGTTTGTTTACACTCATTAGCGAGGCCCAACAGGAGGCAAGTAAGGCTCTAAAGGCGCCTGTTCAAGATTTCGACAGTTTGCGAGCACACAATGCTGTTTTGATCGATGGAGCTCGAGGAACAGGGAAGTCAACTGTACTGGTCAATCTACCTGCCTACCTCAAGCAAAGAACGATTACGTATTACGATGGTCAACAAGGAAACTATGATTCATTACGTAGAGAGTTACAGCCCAATAACGATTTAATGGCGCGGATACACATCCTAAAACCTGTGGATCCAACACTTTTGGAGGAACACGACGATCTGTTCTTACACGTAATCGTAGCAGCAGTTCTAAGCGACAGCCAAGTACAGCAAGCCCAACATGACTCGCACAGTTACCGTTCAATGCTGCGAGCACTGGAAGAACTGGCGAATGGACTTGAAAGTGTGGATGCGCAAAAGGAAGAGCGCGGACTAGATAAACTTCGTAGTTTTATCGGCAACAGGCAACTCAACAGTAAAGTACATGCATTTTTCCGAAGCGTTCTGACACTAATTGGTAAAGATCTATTAGTATTGCCGATAGACGACGTGGACACTGCTCTCGATAGAGCATATGAGAATTTGGAGATTATTCGACGCTATCTGAACACCCCATTGGTATTACCTATCATTAGTGGAGACTTAGATCTGTACTACGAGGTTATCTGGCGTGAGTTTCATGGAAAAATAGTAAAACCCACCCCTCAGTATAAAGAAGAGGAAGCAAATTTATGGGCAAGCCAACTAGCAACCGAATATCAGAGGAAAATTTTACCAGTACCCAATCGTATGCGAATGCCAGATATTCAGGCATATCTAAGAGATTTTCAAATTGAGTTACGAGGCCCTACAAGCGATCAACATGAAGGAATAATTACATCACTAGGTGCATTTCATGCTTGGCTAGAATGCTTCGTTGCAGGTCCAGTAAATTCGCTTGAAAATAGCAAGCTAGCACTACCTATCTCGTCAATCCGTGCGCTTACACAACTAATACGACGCTGCGGTCAGGACCATTTACTTGAAAAGCTTCCAACAGATCTACGTCAGGCACAAAGTGTCTTAGCCGCCAAGCGGGCTGGTCAAATGGCTCCAGGCATAAATAGCGAATTAGTAGATCGCTTTAACTCTGATTATGCAGAATCTGACTTGGCCAAAGACCGTGACTTTAGACCAGTATATAAATCATTTGCAGAAGAGGTCCGGAAAATAAGTAATACGCGTAGTGATAAAACCGAAATAGAAATGAGTGCTAATACTACTATTCAGCTAAGTAAACGATTACGTGAGCAATTTGGTCGCGAACAAGAAGCCGGCCCAACTTGTTTAGTACTGGAAGCAATACAGTATTGGTATGATACAAGCGAACGGGGCAGTAGTATTCTTGCTACATCTTTATTTCAACCGCTAAGCCATGGAAATAATGTCTATAAAGATTTTATTACGCGTGACACATTAGCAAGTTGGGCTAAAGCACTAGACAAACAACTTCCACGCTACTGGTTGGAAGAAGTTGGCAAACGAGAGGTACTGCTGCCCTATCCACAGCCGGAGAGCGGGAATTGGGGCCAGTTACGATGGGAAGTAACGCAGTCAACGGAAAATTCACAGGAACGACTTTTACTGCGGTTATTAACTCACCACAACTATTACAGCGAGTCTGGCCGTGGAACCAAAATAAATATTGGTCGTTTATTCGAGTTACTCGTAACTAGTTTAGTACGAGACGTATCTAATTCAGATATCGTGAGCCTACTAGATCGCGCCCCATTCCACTCCACCAGTATGCTGGCACCGACTAAGACTCAAAGCATTACATCTAACGACAGCGACGAATATGAAGAACCTACAGATCCAAACCAAGATCAGTTATCAATAGACGCCATCAACAAGCTCGTTGATGAAATTAAAGATTGGCGTTACAGCCATCAATTACAGCTAGTACGCTTCTCACCATGGTTGGTTTACAACGTTTTCAACAAGGTATTTAACCAAGCTCAATTTTTCAACAGAAACCAACGAATTGATAAGCCTGAAGATTATGCAAAAAAAACCTTTGAGATAGGTCTTCACGCTTTTTATTCTATCTGGTCCGCCTACGGAAGTTTCGAAAAAGGCCCCCTTTTCGGTTTGCCTGCAAGAATATCGACAGTAAATCTGAACAAAATTAGTTCTTTTGAGCAAAACCCGTTGTTCCGGCAAAACATACTGCCATTTTACCCTCAAGGTGGAAACCGTGAAAGTGATGTTTCTTGCTATGGTAATGCTATGCGTGCTGTAACTTATTACTTAGGAAGTCATCCCTTAAGACTCTGGTTAGAAAACGCCATAAGAATTCAAGACGATACTAATAAATCTGTAGCCACTACTCCAGATAAAGCAATAACCGAAACAACCAAAGAAGAGAATGCAAATCGATATTTACGCGGATTGCTTGGAACCACTGCTCGTAAAGATAATATAGCAACAGCAACACTGGAAAAGTTACTTAATAATTTTAGCTCAGAACAAATTCAAGCAACTCTTAATAAAATGCAAGAACAATTTCCAGATACCGAAGCCTTACGACGGCTTGAAAAATCTTGCACTAATATTTTCACTGAACAGTCGGGTGAATCCTAATGCTTGAGCGTTCTCTTCTTGAATTGGTAGGCGGACATTGTTTTTCCGGCCCAACGTTGGTTAATGTCCTGATGACTTATCTCCGCAATAACCCTACTAGCAATATAGCAGAAAATCCGCTAGCTTCGTTGCACGCAAATTGCCGAGAGGCATTACTGCAAAGCATGGAGCAAGATCGCCCCAGACAATTCCGTCGGGATGACATAATCCGATTAATTAATATACTGATCCACGATAATCTATTTATCAATGGTCAACTTCCCATGCTGGATAAGCTATCCAATAGTCTACTGGTTAGAAATGGTGATTATCTTCATTATCGTGATAATAAAATACAGGCTTACTCCAGAATCGCAGTTGATTTGGACCCTTCATTACTGGCGGCTTGGCATTTTAGTGGCTGGCTTGAAGAGTTTCATGCTCCCAGCGCTGAAAATATTCGCAAAGTACTCGACCATCAGAATCCGTTTTTTGCTCCATCTCCTAATCCAGCACTTCCATACGCCGAAAGTCATGTACATCTAGGTGGTGTCAGCGCTGCTGAATTAATTTTGAGCGGGCAAATTTTAGGTGGACTACAAACGACCAAAAAAGAAAAAATGGTACTATTTAGACTACGTCGAGTTCTTAACGAGATTTTAAAATGGTCGCCTGATAATAGTCACCAAAATAATGATTGGAATATACGTATTCAAAAAGCCTGCAGTAATGAGCCGGACATCACAGGGAAAAAGAATTCGCCTCCAGACTGGGGTCTTTTGATGCAACATCATGCACAAGCTGTGGCTGGTTCTCCAGAATGGTTGCTTAGCGAAGTTGCACGTCGAGCTAGCAACTTAGCAGGTCTTGGGCATTGTTGGTTATGGGTGCTGGTATTCCTGATGCGACGTTACCGCCAACCTAATACACCGTCAACATTACGCGTGGCTATTTTATATCTGCTGACAGAAACAATGTCCTTACGTCGCCAGTTAATCATGGACAATTTAGGCTTGAGCCGTTTCACTCAAGATTACTATGTCAACAAATTGCGCAAAACTGTAGCAAACAGACATGTGCGCCTTCCCAATTTGCAACACCTAATGGCCAGTCCAAATGATCTATTAGAAGCTAAAGGTGGGCCGAACTTCTTTAACCCCAAGGAAATAGCCGAATTCGCAAAGGCAATTGGAAACACACTGGGACATCCATTTCCTTTTCCTCCCTCACAAACGTCAGAACAAATTAAGTATCCAAATGCAGCTGAGCTAAATTATGTTCATGCCTTGGAACAATGGCATTTTTGCGCACATTTCTCTCGTTCGGCAAAAGATGGTAAGGATGGACAGCGACAGACACCAGATATGGCTAAATTATGGGGAGCGGCTGAAGAACTACAAAGAACCCTGCATGCTACGGCTGGCTGGAGTCTCCCCGAGTTTCTATGGGGACGACTCAACCCACACTTCAGCTTCCAGCCAACTAACTGGTTACGTGGGTTAGATGTCGCAGGAAATGAAAACGATTTACATATTGAATGGTTTGCGCCCCAATTACGATGGCTGAGACTAGGTCTGCATTCACACAGCCCTGACTCCCAGGTTCGCGGTGGCTTTCACTTTAGTATTCATGCCGGCGAGGATTATGCTCATCCGCTATCAGGTATGCGACATGTCGACGAAACAGTTCGCTTTTGCGAGATGCGCGATGGCGACCGACTCGGACATGCTTTGGCGTTAGGGATAAATCCGAAGAGTTGGGTTGCACAACATGGCGATATGGTTCTACCAGTAGATGAGCATCTGGATAACTTAGTATGGGCCTGGCATCATGCCAGCCTGCTCAGTCCACGCCTGCAAATAGCAGCACAAGTGTTACCACTACTAGAGCGACGAATCCAGCGTATGCAATGTTATGGTGCATGGCTTCACAAACCGAAAATCAATTTATCAACTCGAAATACTGTAGGGCTTCACGGAATGACAAATACTCGTGAACAATTAAAATATTGGATAAGTAAGCCTGACGGACGTATTACTCCTGAACATCTGTTCCGAGCTTGGCAACTACGTCGCAATTGCCATTACCAACTTAGCAAAATAGGTAATAATCCTATCCTAGGCTCCAAGGAACAATGCGCAGTGCCCGATATAGCAAGCCTACAGCAGGCTATCGCACATGCAGACGAGTGGACACCAGAAGGACTATTCTTACGGCGTCATCATCAACTGACGCTAGGCAATACATCACCATATTTGGTCGTGGTGAGTATGCAGTACAAGGATAGATGCCATACCGAACTAAACTATCTCCAAGAAGAAACTGACGAGCCACTTATCCATGATAGCGAGAGCCCGGAAGAACTATGCTTCATGCATGCTTTACAAGATTATCTTTTATATGAGTATGATCGTAAAGGCCTAGTCATTGAAACCAATCCAACTTCGAACGTTTACATTGCTCGGGTCGACAAACATAGCGAACACCCTATTTTCCGTTGGAACCCACCAGACGAAACTGACTTGATTAGTGGCAAGCAGTATAACCTTTATGGCCTCCGCTGCGGTCCAAATCGAGTTTTGATAAATACTGACGACCCTGGAATAATGCCAACCACACTGCGTACAGAATTTGCACTACTGCGAGAAGCAGCCATTGAGCGAGGTGTTTCTCGTTCGGTCGCTGAGGATTGGCTGGAAGGATTGCGCAGTTATGGCATAGAGCAATTTCACCGCAACCATCAGTCCATTTTCACACTAAAAACAGATAAAGGATTATTCCCCTAGTTGTTCTCCTTGAAAAGGTATGTGATCCATTTAAAATATTTATAGTAACCTAACTGAGCTAAATTCCACTTCCGCCCCAATCTTCGTCGATGCTAACGCTATTGATACCTGGGGCTATTTGTAAGATTGAAATCCCAATTTTTTCTGTTAGCTATATCTAATGGCGCAGAATAGTACCGATGGAATTAGTGCTTTGTTTCGTTTAGTTGTATGCAGCAGACATCCATACACTATATCTACAAAGATTTGTCAGCCAGACTATACTTTGCATAAAAAAGTAATACTAGTTATCGTCAAAGTCCTTAGCTTATCCGTAAGCGTCCAGCGAGAACCATATTGACGGGGATGTGTTATTCCGCTGACAGTGCTACGCGCCAGGGGAGCAGTTCACTCACCCGATTGACCGGCCAGTCAGCTATGACGTCAAGGACATGGCGAAGGTAGCTTTCTGGATCCACGCAGTTCAGTTTGCACGTCCCGATCAGACTGTACAGCAACGCTCCACGTTCACCACCGTGGTCTGAGCCGAAGAACAGCCAGTTTTTTCTCCCAAGACTGACCATCCGCAGCGCATTTTCAGCGATGTTGTTATCGGCTTCGGCCCAGCCGTCTTCCGCATAGTACGTCAGTGCCGGCCACTGGTTTAGCGCATACGTGAACGCCTTCGCCAGCTCCGAGTGTCGCGACAGCGTTTTCATCTTTTCACGCAGCCAGCTTTCCAGCGCTTTCAGCTGTGGTTTAGCTTTTTGCTGACGTTCAGCAAGGCGCTGTTCTGCCGGTATTCCCCTTATCTCTGCCTCAACGGCGTACAGTTCGCCGATACGCTTCAGGGCTTCCTCCGTCAGCGCCGACGGTGTGCGGACGTGCACATCGTGGATCTTGCGGCGGGCGTGAGCCCAGCACGCGGCTTCCGTTATTTTTCCATTGCGGTACAGCTCGTTGAACCCGGCGTACGCGTCCGCCTGCAGCACGCCGCTGAAGCCGGCAAGATGGCTCTGCGGGTGGATGCCTTTTCTGTCCGGGCTGTAAGCGAACCACACCGCCGGCGCGACTGCTGAGCCGGCGTTGCGGTCATCGCGAACGTACGTCCACAACCGCCCGGTCTTCGTCTTCTTATTCCCCGGCAGCAGCACCTGGACGGGGGTATCATCGGCATGGAGTTTGCCGCCGGTCTGGACATAGTTCTGAAGCGCCTCTTCCAGCGGTGACAGCAGTGAACGGCTCAGTTCCACACCCTGGCGGCTGTATATTTCAGACTGGCGGTACAGCGGGGTATGCTCTGCATACTTTGAACTCAGCACGCGGGCCAGCAGCCCCGGTCCGGCGATACCCCGCTCGATGGGACGTGAAGGCGCGGGGGCCTGCACGATGGCATGGCACTGAATACAGGCATGTTTTTCCCGCACGGTCCGGATAACCCGGAAGGCGCTGCGCATCAGTTCCAGCTGTTCGGCGGCATCTTCACCCAGGTAACTCAGCGCACCACCGCAGTCCGGGCAGCAGGGCTTCGCAGGTAGCAGTCGTTTTTCGTCACGGGGGAGCGATTCGGGGAACGGTTTGCGGGTGCGGGTCTGACGCAACGGGCGTTGCACGGCCGGGTCATCCACCCGGCCGGTCAGCGTATCGCTTTCTTTCTGCAGCCGGTTCAGGTCGGCTTCCATCTGTGCGATACGGCGGGAGATCTTTTCGGAACGACTGCCGAAGTTCATCCGGCGGAGTTTATCCAGTTGCGCCTACAGGTGGTCTATTTCACGCTCCCGGTTGCTCAGCTTTTCCTGCAGGGCATGGATCAGCGCTTCCTGTTCGGCAAGGCGCTGTTTCAGCAAAAGGATATCGTCAGAGGAGGTGTTGTTCATAAGCCCGCATTTTACCAGGCTTATTCTGAGACAACCAGGATAAAGAGGCCTACAGCATGGTCAGGGAGGTCAGCAACCGCTTCGGCTGTCGCCAGTCGATGCCTTCCAGCAGCATTGCCAGCTGTGCTGGTGTCAGGAACACTTTTCCATCACGGGCTGATGGCCAGGCGAAGCACCCTCGCTCCAGCCGTCTGGTCAGCAGGCACAGCCCGTCGCCGGTAGACCACAGCAGTTTTACCTGACTGCCACTACGGCCCCGGAAGATGAAGACGTGGCCGGACATCGGATCGTCTTTCAGTGCCGCCTGTACTTTTGCCGCCAGACCGTTGAAGCCGTTGCGCATGTCAGTGATACCGGCAACCAGCCAGATTTTAGTGCCTGCAGGAAGATTTATCATACAGGTCCCCGCATCAGTTCGCGCAGGACAGTGGTGATGAGTTCAGTTGAGGGATGAGTCAGCGTTATATCTCCGCCCCGACATTTTATGTGACAGACAGTCTGAGGTGAACAGGATGGTGGTTCGGACGTTGGGGGAGATGGCTCTGCCCGAAACTGCACGGGGATGAGAGCAGGAAGCGACGATGCGTTTTTCCGTGGATGGCAGACACGTCCTTCACGTTGCCAGAGCCTTATCCATTTAAAGAGCAGGTTGTCATTGACATCATGTTGCCGGGCCAGCGCAGCAACACTTCCTTCTTTTTCAAGTGCCAGCCTGACCAGTTCCATTTTAAATTCAGGGGAATATCGTTTTCGGGGAAGTCTTTCTTTGGCGCGCATTAGGTGTCCACCTGCAAAATAAGTGGGGGCTTAAGTTACAGGATCGTGGTTTCAGAGCCAGACGGTATTGAGACGACGCTTACGCTTATCCTGAGACAAGTTGATGCTAACTCGCTAGAATATGCCCATCAGTTCACGTTAAAACTTCAGATAAATGATTGGTCAAAACATCCATACTACAATCGTATCCTCGACTTACGATCTGCTTAAGGAAACCAACTCAGCCCTTTTGAGATTGTGTGACCAAGCTAGCTCGCTAGTGCTAATCGTAAACTCAACTGAACAAAGCATATTGCCTTCTCAGCTGTCAGAAGAGATAACGTTGCTCGAGCTATCTGAAGAGCTATGTGAACACTTGCTACCGCTATCACGTGGTGATCGATCCCGTAAGGCACCAGATATCCTCACTCAAATGTTAAATTGCATAGCGTCTGAAGTAGTGTGGATTGACAGGATTCAAGCTCTATTTGAACCATCTCTGGAACTAGATCCTTTGCGCCAGCTACAAGAGCTAGCGCGTATCAAGTCTATCATCGCTATCTGGCCAGGGCAGATTACAGAACAATTTTTAACCTTTTCAGTTCCGGGAAGGGCCGATTATCAATCTTACACAGCGAATGAGCTGGCAAATCTGTCGATCATTCATTTTGTTGAGCAGAGGGAATATAAATGAAAAAGTACGGAGAGCTCATTCAATTTGAGCCCGTCACAACTATCATCAAACTCAAGGAGTCTGCTGAGCAGCACAAAGCTCAGCAGTTGGTGGCGTCTTATGTTATCTCGGACAAGATGGCACTAAAACTGGCGGACATCATCATTCCACAGTTGCAGTTTGAAGAATCAGTTGATAATAAATCTCTCTGGGTTGTCGGTAACTACGGCTCAGGTAAATCACACCTGATGTCAGTGGTCTCAGCAGTTGCTGAGTTCCCAGAACTTGCAAAATATATTACTAACGACAAGGTTCGCCACGCTGCGGGCAAAATTGCCGGAAAATTTAAAGTCATTCGCTTTGAAGTCGGGGCTAGCAAAAAAGCCTTTGCTGATATCGTCACAGACAACCTGACCTCCAGCTTGGCGGAAATGGGGATTGATTACCAATTTCCAGCAATGGAAGAAATTTCATCCAATCACAAGCCCTACTTTGAAGAGATGATGGCACTATTTCATCAACGCTATCCAGATCAAGGTTTGCTTTTGATTTGCGATGAAATCCTCGACTACCTCCGCTCTCGTAACCAGCAGCAGCTTCCGTTGGATATGGCCATGATGCGCGTCATGGGAGAGGTGATCGATGGCACACGTTTTCGTTTTATTTGTGGCGTTCAGGAAGCCATTTTCGACAGCACTCAGCTCGCTTTTGCAACGCAAGAAGTCAAACGCATTCGTGACCGTGCAGAACAGGTATTGATCACTCGTGACGATATCAAATATGTAGTCGCTGAACGCCTACTCAAGAAAGATGCCCAGCAATTACATTGGATCCGTGAGTATCTACAACAATTCACGCCTTGTTTTGATCGTATGAATGAACGGCTCGACGAATTTGTTCGGATGTTCCCTGTTCATCCTGACTACATTAATACTTTTGAGCGAGTACATGGCGCAGGTATCGAACAACGTCAGGTATTGCGCAGCCTCTCGCGGCAGATGCAAGCTTTAATGGATCAGCAAGTTCCCCTTGATAAGCCTGGTGTATTTTCATATGACACCTACTGGGATGAACTCAGAAGCGATCCCAGCGCCAAGACCAACCCTGATGTAGGTCAGGTCATTGATGTCGGTGAAACCCTGTTTACTCGTATTGATCAAGCCTATCCAACCGCAACTGAAATAGACTTCGCCAAACGCCTTGTAGCCGGTTTGGCAATCCATCGTTTGACTGTTGGCGATGTTTATAACGAGATGGGAGCCACTGCCGCTGAGCTGCGTGATTCACTCTGCCTCTATCTACCTGGTATCGAGCAACTGTCTGGAGAAAAGAGTAAAAACCTAGAAACTCAGATTGTTGCTGTACTGACTAAGATCCGAAAAACCGTCAATGGCCAGTTCTTTTCAAAGAACAAGGCAAACGATCAGTTCTTTTTGGATTTGAAAAAGACTGAAGACTTTGATGCTTACATCGAAAACAAGATTCCCTTGCTAACCGATGATAGTCGCAACGGTGCCTATCGTGAAGCTATGCTGCAGATCCTGGAAGAAACTGATATGCAGCAACCCAATATTCAGATGTGGCGGCACGAGCTGAAATGGTTGGATCGCAATGTTAACCGTCCAGGTTGGATGTTCTTAGGCTCACCTAATGAGCGAGAAACAGCCAAGCCGCCACTCGATTATTACATGTACTTTATACAGCCTTACAACCCGCCAAAACAGAAAAAAGAGTTCATCCGCAGCGATGAAGTACTATTTATACTGCAAAATTCTGACGGAGATTTTGATCGCAGCCTGAACTACTATGCAGCCGCTATCGATTTGCATGCTTCTGCTACAGGTAACGCCAAGAATGTCTACAAACTTAAGGCGGATGGTTATCTGAGAGAGATGCAGACTTGGCTAAAAAGCCATTTCAAAGATGCCTACATTGCCCAATACAATGGGCAAAGCAAGCCGATGATGGACTGGCTCAAAGGTACCTCTGTCCGCAACATTTCTGGGCTCGGCGATAGCCAAATTGGCAGCCTTAAGGATATTTTTGAATCCGTTGCCAGTCATATCTTGGCTAATCACTTTGTTTCATTAGCACCCGAGTATCCCGCTTTTAGTCAGTGGATCACCTATGAAAACATAGAAAGCGCAGCCAAAGATGCGTTAAGCGTTATCTCCGGTGGCGCTGCGACCAAGCGAGCTAATGCCGTTCTTGACGCACTTGAATTACTGGATGGCGATAAAATTTCCCCGCTACAATCACGGTATGCCCAAGCTGTTTTAGCTGTTTTGAAAAGCAAGCCACAAGGCCAGGTAGTCAATCAGGCAGAACTGCTGGAGGCAATCAATTCCCGACTCTATTTTAAACCAGAAAGCTTCCGACTAGAGCCGGAATGGCTGCTAGTCCTGATCGCCTGTTTGGTTTATAGCGGCGAGCTTGAATTAGTAGTGGTCGGCCATACCCTGACTGCCAGCGATGCTGTCAAATTCAAATCCATTGCATTTGATGTACTGAAAGACTTTAAACATATCCAAGCGCCCAAAGATTTTAACGTCAATGCATTAAAATCTCTGCTCACTCTATTGGACATGAATGACGGTTTAGCTACCTCGATCCAGCAAGGTGATGAGAGCATCGTGCGCGAAATGTTAAAGCGCACAGACTTGCTGATTAACGAACTCGTCAAGGGGCAACAGAGTGTCAAGGAACGCTTGCCGTTATGGGGACAATCAGTTCTGGAAGAAAGTGAAGAGCAAACGCTGTCAACACAATTGACTGAGCTGAAAAACTTTTTGGAAACTATCCATCGCTATGACAAACCAGGCAAACTCAAAAACCTTAAGGTAACTGCTACAGAAATTGCCAGTTTCCAACACATGCTTCAGGCATGGCGAAATTTCGTGCAACTCAAAGCGGCAGTCAACGATCTGACCCCATTATGTACTTACCTAAAAGAGGCTCAGTTGGTACTACCTGAGCAGCACATGTGGCAAGAACAAGTAAAATTGGCTCGAGATGGTCTAAGACAAGGTTTCGCGGATCCATCATTACGATGTGATGAACACTTCAAAGCAACGCAGATCGCTGTTTTGACTGGGCTAAAAACGGAGTATGCCAAGCACTATATTGAACTCTATATTCGAGCGCGTCTCGACAGTAGAGAAGAGAAAATTAAATTCAAACTGCTAAGCGACGAACGCCTTGCGGAACTGGATATATTGAGTGGCATCACCTTGCTCCCTGCCCAACAGCTGGCTGATTGGCGTAAAGATGCGGCACAATTACAAACGGCTAAGCCCATAGATCCCAAACAGCTGGCAATGAATGCCAATCCGGTAGAATTCAATGCTCGTCAAGAAAGCAGCAAGGCTCCGGCCAGTGAACAATTAAATAATCTGGAACAACGGCTAGACAGTTTACAAAGCGATTGGCTTAGCAACCTCAATAGTCTGCTCGATGATCCGTTTATTAACCTCGGTCTGCTCAAACCCAATCAGGCACAGTTAATTCATGACTTTATTCAGAAAGGCCAGTTGCCAGAACTATTGGACTCCACCTTTGTGCAAGCGGTAAATCTAGTGCTAGCAGGGTTGGAAGAGCTACGGATTAACTCAGCCGAACTTATTAATGCCCTCGGCCAAGGTCTTCCTCAGAGCCGTGACGAAATAGCTGAGCGCTTTAATCGGCTACTCGACAAGCTCTGTCAAGGTAAAGACCTCAATAAAATCCGTATCATTATAGATTAATTTATAATTGCGGGTATGACATAGGCCGTACCCGCTATAGGAAGCACGATGCAACAAGACAATTTATTCTCCAGCGATAGCTCACAGCAGGTACAAATAGCAGGCCCAGTGACCTGCTTAGGAAAAATTTTTCCTAACGATCAGGAACGCCGCGAATATTTTTTGACATTGCTGGCGGAAAAGCTCAAGGACCCAGAATTTCGCAAAATAGAAGGTTTTCCCATTGGAAATGATGTCGATATTTTGAACCTAAGTGACCCCCCATATTATACCGCCTGCCCCAACCCTTGGATTGTTTATTTTGTCGAGGAATGGGAAGCGCAAAAATTAGAATTTTCCGAGGAATATCATCGCGAGCCATTTTCTGCAGATGTCAGTGAAGGGAAAAATGATCCTATTTATAACGCGCACTCCTATCATACTAAAGTGCCGCACAAAGCTATTATGCGTTATATATTGCACTATACTAATCCTGGTGACATTGTATTTGATGGGTTCTGTGGAAGTGGAATGACTGGTATTGCAGCACAAATGTGCGGTGACAAAGAAATGGTAATGTCACTTGGTTATCAAGTGAAACCAGATGGAACAATATTACAAGGCGAAAAGGATTTATTAGGGAACACTGTTTATCGACCTTTTTCAAAGTTAGGTCAACGAAAAGTGATCTTAAATGATCTTTCACCTGCAGCAACATACATAGCTTACAATTACAATACATCTTTTGATCTGAATAATATTGAAAATGAAGCAAGAAAAATATTAAGAGAGGTAGAGTTAGAGTGTGGATGGATGTATGAAACTTTGCATACAGATGAAAAAACGAAGGGAAAAATAAACTATACAATATGGTCTGACATTTTCATTTGCCCAGAATGCAATGAAGAAATTGTATTTTGGAACACTGCAGTTAATAAAGAATCCGGACAGGTTTCAGATACATTCCCATGCCCACACTGTCATTCTGAATTAACTAAAAGGAATATGGATCGTGCGTGGTCACAAGTTTTTGATAAAGCACTAAAACGAACTATAAAACAAGCAAAACAAATACCTGTACTTATAAATTATTCTATTGATGGAAAAAGATACGAAAAACTCGCATCAAAAAGTGATATCGACCTTATCAATAGAATTGATGATCTTGAAATTCCTTACAGATTCCCAATCGATGAACTCCCTGACGGTTTCAACACAAGACAACCTATAGCATCTCACGGAATAACAAACGTTCATCATTTTTATACCAAAAGAAACTTATGGACACTAAGTTCATTCTTTGATAAAGCATGTTCATCTATTTATAAGCGTTATTTAATACAATTTGTTGTGGGAAGTTTAAAAATACTTAGTAAACAAGCTAAACATAATAAGGAAAGAAGAGTAGAGAATTCCGGGTTAGGTTGGGTAAATGCAGGTGTGGCTGGAACCTTATATATATCCTCATGCCCAGCAGAACAATCTCCATTATTTTATTTCCAAAAAAAATGTAGCAAATTATTCTCATTAAAAAATAACAGTCAAGAAAGATGCATATCTAGTAGCTCTACAACTGAAATGCCATTAAAAAACTCATGTTTAGACTATATTTTTCTCGATCCTCCGTTTGGTGCAAACCTTAATTATTCTGAATTAAGCTTCGGGGTGGAATCGTGGATAAGGCTTAGGACTAACAATGAAAATGAAGCAATTGAAAATAGCTACCAAGGTAAAGATTTACATGAATATAGAAGGCTGATGACTAAATGCTTTAAAGAAGCTTATAGATTACTCAAGCCAGGAAAATGGATGACTGTTGAGTTTTCTAACACTAAAGCATCAGTATGGAATACAATCCAAACAGCACTTTCTGATGCTGGATTTATTATAGCTGACGTATCTGCATTAGATAAGAAAATTGGTACATTTAAAGCAGTAACAACTCCAACGGCTGTAAAGCAAGACCTTGTATTATCAGCCTACAAGCCAAATACTGAATTTGAAACAAGGTTTCAAATTAAATCCAACACTGAGGGTGGTGTTTGGGAGTTTATCAGCACACACTTGCAATATTTACCTGTCATCAAGCAACATGGTGGGCAAATAATTTCAATTCATGAACGAGACCCAAGAATCCTTTTTGATCAAGTTATCGCTTACTATGTAAGAAAAGCACAGCCGGTACCTATATCAAGTCAAGCTTTTCAAACTGGTTTGAATCAACGATATACGTTAAGAGATGGTATGTTCTTCCTTCCTGAGCAAGCCGCAGAATACGATAAAAGGAAAGTTAGTTCTGGGGTTTTGATGCAAACGTCATTATTTGTGAAAGATGAAGCATCTGCTATCGATTGGCTGCGTCAGCAGTTAAAATACAAACCTCAAACATTTTCTGATATCAATCCGCAATTTATGCAGCAACTTGGCGGCTGGAGTAAGAACGAGGTCGTACTCGATCTGCGCGAGTTACTAAGCCAAAACTTCCTCTGTTATGACGGTCAGGATGATGTACCTGATCAGATCCACAGTTATCTTTCTAGTAACTGGAAGGAACTACGTAATCTATCCAAAGATAATCCTGCTTTAGTCATCAAGGCCAAAGATCGCTGGTATGTGCCCGACCCAAATAAGGCTGGAGATCTAGAAAAACTGCGTGAAAAATCACTACTTAAAGAGTTTGAAGAGTACAAAGCGGCCAAGAAAAAACTAAAAATTTTCCGCATAGAAGCAGTGCGTGTTGGCTTCAAGAATCTTTGGGAACAACAGGAGTTCGCTACTCTAATAGCCATCGCCGATAAATTGCCGAACAATGTGTTGGAAGAGGATCCGGTACTGCTAATGTATTACGATCAAGCAGTAACCTTGAGCCAAATCGATACCGATGATGAGTGGTGATAAATCATGTGGCAGGTAGGAGACTGGGCCTGGAGTCAGGCCCATCAACAATATGTCAAAGTGATTGAATCTGCTGGCCTCTGGGGCCAGCAGTTTTACCGTGTCTGGTTACAGCAACAAGATGTAGTACTCAAGGTATTAGACACCGATCTCTATTACCAACCGGTACAGACAATCGCGACGGCTGATGCGTTATGCTATTTGGCCACTGCAGCCAAAATTGCCAACGTCCAGCAGGAAGATACCCTCCTGGCACCAATAGAATCGAATGTCATTCCTTTGCCGCACCAGCTGAAGGCGCTCACCAAGGCAATGAGCCAAAAACAGGTGCGCTATCTGTTTGCTGATGAAGTAGGTCTGGGCAAAACCATCGAGGCTGGACTGGTCATGCGTGAATTGAAGTTGCGCGGACTGGCAAAGCGAATACTAGTTTGCGCACCTAAAGGGTTGGTTAGTCAGTGGGTAAGTGAAATGCAGACCCACTTCAACGAGTCATTCCAATTGATGCTGCCCGGTGAACAAAAACCGCAGAATGAACATGACAATATCTGGTCACGTTATGATCAAGTTGTCTGCCCTGTCGACAGTATCAAGCCCATTGAAAGCCGCAAAGGATGGTCACTCAAACAACTTAATGAGTACAACAAGCTTCGTTTTGATGACCTGCTGGCTTCGGGTTGGGACCTTATCATCATTGATGAAGCCCATCGTCTCGGCGGTAGCACCGACCAGGTCGCCCGTTACAAGCTAGGCCAAGGTTTGGCCGAAGCAGCTCCCTATTTATTGTTATTATCCGCTACACCACATCAAGGCAAAAGTGATGCTTTCCACCGTTTGATGGCACTGCTCGATGCCGAAGCCTTTCCAGATGTAAGCTCGGTCTCACAAGAGCGGGTCCAGCCATTTGTGGTGCGTACTGAAAAACGGATCGCCATCGATGGCGAAGGTAAGCCACTTTTTTGTCCTCGGCAAACAGAAATGGTTGCCGTTGCCTGGCAAGCCCAGCATGAATTACAGCGTCACCTCTATGAAGAGGTGACTGAGTACATTAAAAAAGGCTACAACCAAGCGCAAGCCAAACAACAAAATGCTATTGGCTTTTTGATGATACTAATGCAGCGTTTGGTGAGTTCTAGTAGTGCGGCCATCTCACGAACCCTCGCCCGTCGGCTAAAAGTACTAGAAAATAAGCGGGTAGAAGAAGAATTACCTTTGGCGTTTGCCGATGAGTGGGCGGATCTGGATGGTCAAACCCAGCTGGACGAATTATTAGCTCAGTGCCAAACATCGTTGGAGGATGAAAAAAACGAAGTGCGCCGTTTGCTAGCGTTAGCGGAGCAATGTGTAAGTGCCGAAAATGATGCCAAAGCCGAAGCCTTACTAGATTGGCTCTACCGCCTACAGCAAGAAGAGGGAGATCCATACCTGAAGATGCTGGTGTTTACAGAGTTTGTGCCGACCCAAGAAATGTTGGCGCAGTTCTTAGTTGAACGAGGTATCAGTGTCGTTAGTCTCAACGGCTCAATGGATCTGTCAGAGCGTAAAAAGGTACAAGCTGCCTTCGCCAGTGATACTCGCATTCTGATTTCAACCGATGCCGGTGGAGAAGGTCTAAACCTTCAGTTCTGCCATGTGATTGTTAATTACGATATGCCCTGGAATCCGATGCGCATGGAACAACGTATTGGCCGCGTCGATCGTATCGGCCAACAGCATATCGTTCGCGCACTGAACTTTGTGCTCGAAGATACCGTTGAGCACAGAGTTCGCGAAGTTCTCGAAGCGAAGTTACAGATTATCCTCGAAGAGTTTGGCGTTGATAAGACCAGCGATGTATTGGATTCATCTGCTGCTAATCATCTGTTTGATGAGTTGTTTATCACATCTATCACTGATCCTGCTTTAATGGATCAGGAGTTAGCTAAAGCCCTGGCCACCTTAAGAGACGGTGCAGTGGACAAGCGGCAACAGGATGCACTGTTTGGTGGCGGAGATCCCTTATCTGCTGAGGACTATCGCCAAGCCTTGAACCACCCATTACCCTATTGGGTACAGAGAATGGTCGCTAGTTACTTGCGCTGGCAACGTAGTATGCAACATGCAGCTGATTTTACTGACGAAATTGATGGGAGTCATACTCTAACTTGGCCAGATGGTGCAACATGGAGTGGAATAACCTTTATTGGGAAAATCGCCCAGCAACAGCCAAGTTTCACGCATCTAACGCTCGAAAACCCCAAGATAAAAGGGCTGTGTAGTCAATTACCTGTCTGGAGTGAAGCACAACCCATCCCCAGTATTGCTGTTAAGTCACTACCAGCCGGAGCAAATGGTTATTGGGCATTATGGAGTATCCGCCTTGTGGTTGGCCATGAGCGACGCTGCCAATATATGCCAGTCTATATCAAGCCCAACGGTCAATATTACGCAACAGCATCCCAAAGAGTCTGGGATGCTGTCTGTAGTAAAGAATTTGAGATTTTACCTCAAAACTTAGCTGTCGAGTCTTCTATATATCAGTCAATCTATGCCCTTATGCATAAGGTGGCACAAGAGGAAGGAAAAGCTCTCTTCGAAAGCATGTTGACAGCCAATCAGACCGATTTAGATAACCAGTTTGAAAAAGGTGAATACTCATTTAATGCAAGAAAAAAAGCAATAGAACGAGTTGGATTACCAGAGGTTCGCCAATTTCGCTTACGTCAATTAAGTAGTGAATATGCTCTGTGGCTTCAGGATATAGATAAAAAACGCAGAGTGATTCCTGACATGGTATTACACACCATTATTGAAATTAAAGGATGAATATGATCTGGCAGGATGACGTTATTCATAAAGTAAATTTGGATGGAGCTTTTGTTTACATCATAAATGATCCAGATGGACTACTATACGAGCCTGTAATATCAACCTCACTTCAAGAACAAAATGCGCTCATTGTTGATGATAATGACCCATTAGCATTACGTCTGGCGTATGAGACATGGCGTAGTAGTGAGAATAAAACACCTTTCCTGATTCGACTAGCAGCAGAGCGTGATATTTTTATACCTCATGATATCCAACGTGAGTCAAAAGAGATTGATTTTCATCTATCAGAATTCTTCCAGGATATTGATTCAGATATACTAAGATTACTGCCAGCCACGTTATATCAGTCAGTCATGGATGCGCTGAAATCATTTGCTCCAGGTAGGCTCAGCCAACAGTCCAGTCTAGATTTCTTATTGCGCCATATATATAGAATTGCACCTGAGATAATCCAATCCAGTACGGACCTTGTTAGGCTATTGATTAGAAAGCATTATATTGGTATTGAAATGCCAATGCAAATTGAATCGAGACTAATTCATCTACTGAGCTTAGTGCCGAGTTTTGGTTTATGGAATGTCAATCAACTGATTTCCAATAAGTCTTATTTTTTTAATTTCCTTCAAAAACAATGGGAAATATACTTACAAGATGAAGAAAAGAGTCCTATCTCCTTTGCATCTCGACCAAACACTCAGCTAATTGTTCCTTTTGCTGATGGTGATGTTCGCGTTTTTATTGATAATCTGTTTGCTGAAGGAATTATAAAACCAGTGGCGATAAAAAATTTACCTCCTGAACACTGGGCATCATTTTCTGTACTAAAAGAACCAAAAGTAACAGAAAAAGAACGAATACTACACCTACTTAATAATGCCAAAAGATTATTCAACCAATACTCTGAAGAAAGTATAAATGCGGATTTCTGGCTTGAGCAGTCACGTTCTCTTGGTATCATGAACGCCCTTTTTTATCAAAATAAAAAATTTCCTGAAGTTGAAGTTTTGTTTGATGACATTAAAAATATTAATACTGATGTAGATGAATTATTTCAACATTGGTTACTAATCAACTATGCGAAAATACAAACCATACCAACTGTTCGTTATCCATCTATGTTGCATAAAGTTCCTGACTGGATATCACGCAGGATAGATTCTGGTAATAAAATTTGTTTGCTTGTTTTAGATGGTATGGGGGCTCGCCAATGGCCATTATTACGTAAGCAATTGCAAATATGCGAAAACATTTCAATAGAAGAGCATTCTTGTTTTGCTTGGGTGCCGACGATAACGTCAATTTCACGGCAAACCTTGTTCTCAGGGAAGCGTCCATTTTTGTTTGGCGAATCTTTACTGACCACAAATAAAGAAGAACAACTATGGCTTAATTATTGGATGGATAAAGGCTTAAACAAACGAGAAATTAAGTATGCAAAGAAAATTGAGAACTATTCAGCCGATGAATGGCAATCACTAATTGGGTCCCTACCAGTTAAAATTGCCGGTTTAGTCATAAATTTTATCGATGAACAGATGCACGGCATGAAAATGGGAATGGCTGGATTAAATGTAGTAGTTGATAGCTGGCTGGCCGAATGGAAATTCAAAGATAAAATTTCAGACCTACTGGAGAATGGGTTTGAAGTTATAATTACTTCAGACCATGGTAACCAAGAGGCTATCGGCATGGGATATATCAATGAAGGGGTAAAAGCTGAGACTCGGGGAGAACGAGTACGAATTTATAATGACCCCAGTTTGCGAGACAGCTCTGCTGCAAACTATCAAGATTCTGTGATAGTATGGCCAGGTCCTGAGATGGGCCTGCCAAAAGGGACATACCCTTTGCTAGCCGGCTCTGATAAAGCCTTTAAAAGTAAAGGGGATGTCGTTGTAGGGCATGGAGGAATCAGCCTCCATGAGGCAATAGTGCCTTTTATTATTGTTAACAAAAAGTAGTTAGTTATGGTTAAAACTCCAGGTTTCTGCCGCCATATCGAGAAAGAATGGCTTGAACAAACGCTCCGCTGGGTTGCTAGCGAAGCAGATAGTGTGCAATTAAATAAAAACTTGGAAGTATTTCTTGGTACGTATATAGCAACTAAAGAAAATCGGCGCAAAGCTCGAAATTTATTAACCTCAATTTGGATGCGACCAAAAAATAAAGATGTTTTTTTTGAGACAAGCATTCAATTACATCAAGAGATTGATGCATTTTCATTGCCTATTCACTGGGGAATGTTAATTGCAAAAAAACCTTTCTTTGCTGAAGTCGCTCGTTTTATCGGCCGACAAGCCAGGCTAAATGACGCATTTACCTTTTCTCAAGTATTTCGCCGAATGAGTATGTTATATGGCGAGACACAAGCAACCAGTAGAGCGCTAAGTGCTGTTTTAAGGACTATGATCGAGTTAGGAGTGATAGATAGAAGTAATAAACCAACATCATATTCGGTCGTTCCAATTCAAGAAAAAGTTAGCAACCATATAGCAAATTGGTTAACTACCGCTGCTATGATTTCATTGAACAAAGTTAGCATTAGTCTTGATGAAGTATTAGCTGATCAAGTGTTCTTCCCATTTCAGATTGATATCAACTTGAATACACTTGATGTATCAACATTTGAATACTTGCAGCAAGGAAACTCAATAGTCGTTTTCAAAAGGAATCTTTACTCATGAAACCCATTATTGGATTCAATCGACATTTAGAGATGGATTGGCTTGTTCAAACCGCATCCTGGTCGGCGAATGGGATTCACGGGCAGGCATTAAAAAATAAAATTGATAGTTTACTTGCCCCTAGTTTTGACAGTAAAGTAGCACAAGATAAAACCAGAAATCTTCTTTTTGGCATTTGGGATTCAGAATCGAAATCGGTGCCCAAAGCATTTCATTCCGACGCCTGTAAATTGCTCATTGAACACAGTGAAATAAATATAGCTATTCATTGGGGAATGATTCTTGTTAAATACCCCTTCTTTTATAATATCGTAATACAAATTGGTAGAATGACCAAGCATGAAGGTCTGTTCATTTACAATCAATTAGAGCAACGCATTACTGAAAGCTATGGGGATACTTCAACTATCAAGCGTTGTATGCAATTTGTTGTTCGAACCTTAATAAATCTAGAATTGTTATCAAACCCTAAACCAGGCACATACCAGTTGCGAAAATCAATTACGGTTAATCACGATAACGTTATCGCTTGGCTGACTGAAGTTTCAGTGAGGGCTCAAGGAAACTCTAGCAAAAGTATGTCTGCTATTATTAATGACCCAGCTTGGTTCCCCTTCGTCATAAACTTTAATGAAAACAGATTATCGTCTAATATACGACTAGATGTTCATCACCAAGCTAATGATGCCATTGTTTTCATATGATGATAATTTTGTTAAATTTTAATATCACATCTATCACATGCTTGGTTAGTATAACTTTAGGAAACTAACCAAGTATGTAAAACCAGATAAAAATAGAACACTCATCTTTGAAAGAATGAGTTTTCGATAAACCAACCACTATAAACATTTAATTAAAATAACAATTTACTTCTTACACAATTTATATTTCGATTTATCACTTACAATAAATCATTACTGAACAAAGATGATTCATTTATATACACTTCAATAAGAATTCAACGTTAGGTATTACAATTTTTAATTAATAAATCTAAGTTATTGAAGCCAAAAAAATATACTGTATACACATGAAACATGCGATTTTTTAGATAAAATAACAGGGCCGGTTAACCGGCATTTTTCACAACCAATGTTTGGGAATGGATAAATCAAATGTACGTGCAACATAGCTGATCGTTTTAATGTATTCATTATGTTTCGCTACATCAATAGGTTACCCTGCTTTACGTAGCTCCAACATTCCCTGCAGTTCAGGGAGGCTAAACATTCCTAGTTTATAGAAATTCCCCCATGATGGCGTACCAAAGAGATTATAAATAATGATTGTGCTATCGCGCTCGCTAGCTAATCTCTCCAGATATTTTAGTTAATGCATTTTCTGCTTCATCTTTATCTTCGTATGTATTAAGAAGCTTCATCTTTTTAGCCCATAAAAGTTAATGTTCCAATTCAATTAAATGTGTCCGAGTAGCGGTTGCTACTCGGACACATTTACTTATTTACTTTAGCAAAATCAAACGGGCTAACCCCCTTCTTCCGATTAGCATCCAAATAATCAGCCCACCACTGCACCATCAGCCTGCGCTCCCCCAGATGCTCAGCCTTATGAATGTAGGCCGCACGTACAGAGTTACGCTCCTGATGACTCATCTGCCTTTCTACCGCATCCTTCGACCACAACCCCGATTCGATCAATGAACTACATGCCATAGTCCTGAAACCATGCCCGCAAATCTCAACTTTCGTATCGTAGCCCATCACACGCAAAGCCTTGTTAACCGTGTTCTCACTCATCGGCTTACGAGGATCATGATCGCCAACGAAAATTAGCTCACGATTTCCGCTCATGTTTTTAATTTTTTCCAGAATGGTCAAGGCCTGGCGGGATAAAGGAACAAGATGAGGAGTCCGCATTTTTGATCCTCGATGTGAATGCTTCACACCTTCCAAAGGCTCACGCTCTCCCGGAATCGTCCACATAGCAGTTTCAAAATCCACTTCTGACCAGCGTGCAAAACGCAGTTCACTAGATCGAATGAAAACCAACAACGTCAGCTCCACAGCTAAGCGTGTTAGTGGTCTGCCGGTATATGTGTCGATACGATGAAGTAGTTCAGGAATGCGACTAAGTTCAAGCGCAGCGCGATGCTGTCGTTTAGCTGTGGCAACTGCTCCAGCGATCTCTTGTGCGGGGTTGTAGTCAATTAAACCGCTCTGCACGGCAAATCTCATAATTGCTGTTGTTCGTTGTTGTAGACGTGCCGCCACCTCAAGACGTCCAGACATCTCTACGGCTTTGATGGGAATAAGTAAATCTCTGGTTTTTAACTCAGCGATATTCCGCTTACCAATCGCATCGAACAGATTATCTTCCAGACTTTTAAGGACACGAGCACTATGTGACTCAGACCACTTTTGATTGCTAGCGTGCCAGTCTCTGGCAACAGATTCAAAAGTGATGACCTCTTTAGCCTGTTCCTCTTTTACTGCACGCTTATGCTCACGAGGATCGACACCGGCAGCAACAAGCCTCCTGGCCTCTTCCCTCTTTTGACGAGCATCAGCTAGTGACGTTTCGGGGTAAACACCAAAAGCCATAAGGTGTTGCTTACCACCAAAGCGGAAACGAAAGCGCCAGTATTTGGAGCCGTTAGGGTGTATCAACAAAAACATGCCATCGCCATCTACTAGCGAGTATTCCTTTGCTTCAGGTTTTGCAGAACGCACCTTGGTATCAGTCAGGGCCATGATGGTATTCCTTCCATATGCTGCCGTGAGTATATAAGCATTATCGAACCAGCATATATACTCGGTTCTATACTCACAAGCATGTTGATGTGGGGTAACTCAGATTGACGTCGGTTGACTGAAAAGCGGGGCAAAGCCTTGCGAGGACTGGATTTTAGGCATAAAAAAAGACCTCAGTTGAGGTCTATTTACATACTGTTGGTGCCGAAGGCCGGACTCGAACCGGCACGTATTTCTACGGTTGATTTTGAATCAACTGCGTCTACCGATTTCGCCACTCCGGCATGGATAAGGATACGGAAAACGCTGGCGATTATACCG